>OGXP01000113.1_pt1 | contig 95133 bp, 96 predicted proteins | sample 1576351 | NCBI WGS metagenome assembly OGXP01 (sample SAMEA3541517, study PRJEB24748) | human gut metagenome | biome: human gut; feature: human-associated habitat; material: faeces | place: China | collected 2012
AGAAGATTATCTTTCGGGATTACTAATTCATATATTTCCATGTATGGACTTAGCATCAATTTCTGCTGTTGTTCGATCATAAAAACACCGCCTATATTTGATAGATACATTGTACCAAATATAGACGGTATAATCTACTTTTTCAGTGCCCTCGAATGAGGGGCAGGGGAGTTGAAGTGTCGAAGACACTTTTTTATAAAATCAATGAAAACACCTAGAAAAGAAATAGCACGTGCGTTAAGATATATGCAGGATTATAAAATCAAAAAGGAGTCGATGAACATGGAATACAAAAAATTCAACAATCAATACGTAATAAGAATTGACAAAGGCGAAGAAATCTGTGCAAAATTAAAAGAGGTCGCCCAAAAAGAAAATATCAAACTTGCATACTTAACAGGAATCGGGGCAGCAGGCAAAGTAACAGCTGGTGTTTTTGATACAAAGGAAAAAGTATTCAAAGGCCATACATGGGAAGGTGATCTTGAGATCGTTTCCATTGGTGGGAATATCAATACTATGAATGGGGAAACTTATACACACTTCCATATCAGTGTTGCGGATGAAGCAGGGAATGTCTATGGAGGTCATCTGACAGAAGCAGTGATCAGCGGAACCGGAGAACTTGTATTAACTGAGATCGAAGGCACAGTTGACCGCAAGTTTGATGAAGAAATCGGGCTGAATTTATTTGAATTCTAAGTGAAAAACGGAGGACAAAGATAACATGGAAATGATGACAGGAAGAACATTATTTCGAAATTACAAAGAATATGATCAGAAAGAAGTAGAGATCTGCGGTTGGGTAAAAAGCAATCGTGGATCAAAGAAATTCGGATTTCTGGTTATTAATGATGGTACATTTTTTGAACCGATTCAGGTTGTATATGATCAGGAGATGGGCAACTTTGATACGGTCAGCAAATTAAATGTTGGAACAGCTGTGATCGTTAATGGAACTGTGATCGTGACACCAGATGCGAAACAGCCATTTGAGATTCATGCAAAGAGTGTAGAAGTCGAGGGAGAATGCCCATCCGATTATCCATTACAGAAAAAACGTCATACATTAGAATATTTAAGATCTATCTCTCATTTAAGACCAAGAACGAATACGTTTCAGGCAGTATTCAGAGTTCGTTCTCAGATTGCATATGCGATCCATAAATTCTTTCAGGAACGTGATTTTGTATACGTGCATACACCATTGATCACAGGACAGGACTGTGAAGGTGCTGGAGAGATGTTCCAGGTAACAACGATGGATCTTAACAAGATCGCTGAAGAAGGAAAAGTTGATTATGAACAGGATTTCTTTAAGAAGCCAGTCAGCTTAACCGTCAGCGGACAGCTTGCAGGAGAGACTTTTGCACAGGCATTCCGCAATATTTATACATTTGGACCAACTTTCAGAGCTGAAGATTCCAATACAACAAGACATGCAGCAGAATTCTGGATGATCGAGCCAGAGATCGCATTTGCAGATCTTGAGGATAATATGATCCTTGCAGAGCAGATGATCAAATATATCATCAATTATGTGATGGAGCATGCACAGGAAGAATTACAGTTCTTTAATAAATTCGTAGATAAAGGATTATTAGAACGTTTGAACCATGTAGTATCTTCTGATTTTGGAAGAGTTACTTATACAGAAGCAGTGAAATTATTAGAAGAACACAATGATGAATTCGAATATAAAGTGTCTTGGGGAATTGATCTTCAGACAGAGCATGAACGTTATCTGACAGAGAAGATCTTTAAGAAACCAGTGTTTGTCACAGACTATCCAAAAGAGATCAAAGCATTTTATATGAAGATGAATGAAGACAACAAGACGGTTGCAGCCATGGATCTTTTAGTGCCAGCTATTGGAGAAATCATCGGGGGAAGCCAGAGAGAAGATGATCTTGCGAAACTGGAAGAGAGAATCACAGAATTAGGTATGAAACCAGAAGATTATGATTTCTATTTAGATCTTCGCAAATATGGTTCCACAAGACACGCAGGATTTGGTCTTGGATTTGAACGTATGGTAATGTACGCAACAGGAATTGCTAATATCAGAGATGTCATTCCATATCCAAGAACCGTAGGAAAATGTCAATATTAAGATGAATTATGCATATACTATTACGAGAGCAATTTTTAGGAGGTAGTAGTATATGCATTCTATTTGGCAGGAACAGATGGAATTTCCAGTTTATCCGATTTTAAAAAGAGATAAAAAAACAGATATTTTATATGTAGGTGCAACCCTGAAACATGCAATAGAGGCAAATTTTCAAAAAGAAATGGGAAGATCAGTTATGATCATTGAAGAAAAAAGTATTGGAGATATGCCAGAACTTGGTGGCATGGGGATTTTGAAAGCAACGAACATGAATGAATTTAAAGAGCTCTGTATTTTGAAAAATTATATTATAAGACAACATATTCCATGTGATCTTGAAATTATTTCAGAGACAAGCATTCAGGTCCATCCAGTGAAGTTGTTTTTGTTTATGACGAAGGATGTTGAAGTATATGAACAGACAAAGATCACTGCAAGACAGGGGAAACGTCTGGATATCGAAAGTGCCTATATCGATGCAGGACAAGTGATCGAAGACGACAAACCTTGTGAGAAGAGATATATTCATGTATTTTCAGAAGCAGGTTTTCCAGAAATCACGAAGCCAGATATTCTGGAGATCAGAAAATATAAAGAAGATTATCTGGTGTTGTCGTATCAGAGAAAATTGGAAGGAAGCCGGCATTCTTGGGAAATATAATTGAGTCATGTTGTAAAATTAGTGAAACGAAGATAGTATTTTGTGCTACAATAGATGTCAAGAGAACATTTATACAGGAGGATAAGAAACTATGAGTATGATTGATGTAATCCGCAAAGAAATGATGACAGCGATGAAGAATAAGGACAAAGAGAGAAAAGAAAGTCTTTCTATGTTATTAAGTGCATTAAAAAACGCACAGATCGATAAGAGAGAAGATCTGACAGAGGCAGAAGAAAACACAATTATCGCAAAAGAGATCAAACAGACAAAAGAGACAATGGATACTTGCCCTGCTGATCGTACAGATATCATTGATGAATGCAAAGCAAGATTAGCAGTCTTAGAAGAGTTCGCACCAGAGCAGATGAGTGAAGAACAGATCGAAGCTGAGATCAATGCTGTATTAGCAGAACTTGGAATTGATGCGCCAACAATGAAAGACAAAGGAAAAGTTATGAAGAACCTGATGCCAAGAGTCAAAGGAAAAGCTGACGGTAAACTTGTAAACCAGCTGGTAGGAGCTAAACTTTCATGAGAAATATACTGATTGTCGTCGATATGCAGAATGATTTCATCGACGGAAGCCTTGGAACCAAAGAAGCACAGGAGATTGTAACACCTGTTGCGGGAAAGATTCGTAATTTTGAGGGTGATATCTATGGAACACTCGATACACATGAGGAAGATTATCTTTCCACACAGGAAGGAAAGAATCTTCCAGTCAAACATTGTATCTGTGGAGAAGACGGCTGGGCATTAAACAGCGAAATCATGCAGGCAATCGCAGAGACGAAAGCAGAAGTCCATAATTTCTGTAGAAAAGGAACTTTTGGTTCTATGGAACTGGCACAGATATTGAAGGAAACATATGAAGATCAGGAAGTTGAGATCGAACTGATCGGATTATGTACGGATATCTGTGTGATATCCAATGCAATGCTGATTAAAGCAGCACTGCCGGAAGTGAAGGTAAGTGTTGATTCTTCATGCTGTGCAGGAGTGACTCCTGAGAGTCATAGGAATGCGTTGGAAGCTATGAAGATGTGTCAGATTGAGATTTGTTAATTACAATCTTTCAGCGCACAAATATATAGAAGAATGAAAAAGGACATCATAAAATCAGAGATAAGAGAATCTTTGTTTTTATGATGTCCTTTTTGTTAGTCAAATAGTTCTTCAATCGAAATCTGCAAAATCTTTGAGATAGCATACAATTCAATATCAGTCACGGTTCTGGATTGATCTTCAATCCTCGAAATGGAACCGCGGCAAATATATACAGCATAAGTTTCAAGTTTTTCAGATAATTCTTTTTGGCTCATATGGTGTTTTTTGCGGAGCTGTTTTACTTTATGTCCAATTAAATTTTTTTCTGTAGTATCGATTATTCTTGCCATATTAACCTCCCATGTATAAAAAGTCTTGTCATAGGACAAGAATAATGATAGAATAGATTTAAAAATATTATGTCCTGTCATAGGACAACATATAATAAAAAATTAAGCAGTATACTTCTGAGTTTGTATACTGCTTATTAAGGGAATAGCTAAATTGTATAAAATTAAAGTTTTGTAGAGGATAAAAACATCTCCATATCATCCGTACGTTTTTTGATATTAGAATTTGGATGAGTATCTTTATCCATTAAATAAATTTTAATCGCATAAAGTAATGCATCGCCAATGGCCATACAAGCCAGATGTGAAAGAGGCTCTTTTGATTCGTTAAAAAGAGGGAGTTCTTCATAGCTAGAGAGAACATGGTCGGAGATTCTTGCCAGAGGAGAATCTTTATCTGCGGTAATGCATATGATCTCCATACCAATATCTTTTGCAATATCAACAGCTTGCAATACTTGTTTTGCGGTACCCGATCCAGAGAGGGCGATTACCACATCTGTTTCTTTTCCCAAACTAACATTATTCAGGTAATATTCAGAGATTGAACTGCTGAAAGCCTGAACACCAAAGCGTGAAAGTCTGAAACTTAAGTCTAAGGCAATAGGAGTAGTGTTTCCGATCGCAAGAATATGGACTGCAGTGGCGTGAGTTAGTTTGTAAGCACAAGTGAGCAATTCTTTTTTGGAAAGTCTGGAGGCGATTGCTCTAAGATTTTGTATGTTGTGTTCAAAGATACGTTGAACGAAATCTCCTTCTTCATTTAGATCGGCATCATTTGATTTTGTGCCAATATCACGGGAGAGGACAAGACGCATTTGATAATATCCCTGATAACCAAGATGTTTACATGTGCGGACAACAGTGGCTTCACTGGTTTTACTCGCTTTTGCCAGCTGAGAGACATTCATCATAATAACTTCTTGAGGGTTAGCCCGGATATAATCAGCAATTTGCCTTTCTTTTGAGAATAATTGATCATAAAGTTTATCAATACTTTCAAGTACATCATTTTCGCTTGTCATTGATATAACCCCCTTTCTGTAATAAAAAATTGTATGAAGAATTAATTGATAGTTGGTCATTAATGTGAAACAAATAACGACCAACTATCAAAATTCAAATTGTTAGGATAATAATTAATTATAATATAGATTGGATAGATGTTGCAAGTGATTCAAGAATTAAATAACAGCTTGTGGCACCGGCATCCAGTACACCACGGCTTCTTTCGCCAAGACGGCTTGCACGTCCGATTTTTGCGACCATATCTTCTGTAGATTTCCATCCAGCTTCGGCAGCAGATTTTAATTCAGATAAAGCTTCCTTAAAATCTTTTCCAGCTTCAAGAGCAGCATCATATGCTTCTACGGCAGGGATTAATGTATCTAACAGTGTTTTATCACCGCGTTTTGCATTTCCGATATCCTGAATTGCTTCGAGAGCAGTGTGGATCATTTTCTGGAATGTTTTTTTATCAATCACGTCGTGATCTTCAGAAGCTTCTGATAAACCATCAAAGAATGCTCCGTACAAAGGTCCCATGGAACCACCGATGTCTTCTAATAAAGTATCACCAAGTACAGAGAAAGCAGTTGTCATATCATAATCTTTTCCGTTTACTTTGCAATAAGTCATGGTAAATCCTTTGTTCATATTGATTCCATGATCTCCATCACCGATCTTTCCGTCAACTTCACTTAAAAAATCTTTTTTATCCTGAATTGTTTTAATTAATTCAAAAATGATCTTTCCGCCATCTTTATTTGAAAAATTCATAAAAGCCTCCTTAAAACTGTGTCAGTCCGACAGACTGGCAAGGCATATCAATGCATTCTTTGAGTTCATCATCTAGTTTCATTAATGTCAGAGTGATTCCCATCATATCAAGGGAAGTAAAATAATTTCCAACATAGGATTTGTATACAGAAATATTATGTTCTTTTAAGATTTCTTCTACTTTGTTGTAAACGATGTACTGTTCCATGACAGGAGTAGCACCTAATCCGGAAAGAAGAACAACAACTTCATTTCCACTTTCAAATGGAAGATCTGGAAGAATGTTATTTAACATTTCTTCTGCAATCTCGTCTGCTGATTTTAAAGGTTCTACTTTGATACCAGGTTCTCCGTGATGTCCGATTCCAACTTCCATGGTTCCATCTTCAATCTGGAAATTTGGATGTCCGACAGCAGGAATGGTACAAGGAGCTGTTCCGATACCGATGGAACGAGTGTTATTGATCGCTTTCTGGGCAGCAGCGATAACTTCATCTAAATTTGCCCCCATAGAAGCTTTGGCACCACCGATCTTCCACATCAGAACCTCTCCGGCAACACCACGGCGTTTCTCTAATTCTGTTTTAGGTGCAGAGGCACAGTCATCATTTGCAACAACAGTTTTTACTTCAATACCAGCTTTTTTCGCTTTTTTCACAGCCATTTTAACGTTCATGTTATCGCCAGCATAATTACCATACAGGCAAGCAACACCTTTGCCAGAATCGGCAGCTTTGATCGCATCCAAAAATGCTTTTGCAGTAGGGGAGGAGAAGATTTGACCAATTGCTGCCGCGTCACAAAGGTTCTCTCCAACATAACCAATAAATGCAGGCTTATGTCCAGAACCACCTCCGGTTACAATACCTACTTTATTAGGAACAGGAGCTTTTTTGTATTTTACAACTTGAGGATTTTCTGTCTCAGCAATAAGATCTTTGTTTGCCTTTAAAAATCCTTTTGTCATGTCTTCCACCATGTAATCTGGATTATTATAAATTCGGTTCATAAAATGAGTCCTTTCTATTTTTTATATTCAGCATCAATTTCATTGATACGGTTTACTTTTGGAGTTGATCCGCCGCCGGCAAAATCACATTTGAGCCAGATATCAACAAGATATTTTGCAAGTTCAGGGCCGATAACTCTTTCACCCATACACATGATCTGTGCATTGTTGCTTTTTCTTGATCTTTCTGTAGAGAAAGGATCATGGCAGACAGCTGCACGGATTCCAGGAATCTTATTTGCAGTGATGCACATTCCGATACCAGTTCCACATACAAGGATTCCGCGTTCAAATTCGCCAGAAGCAACTGCTTCCGCTACGACTTTTGCAACATCAGGGTATAAAACAACCTCACCTGCTTCGGCACCAAAATCTTTTAGTTCAATATCATCACGGTTTGATAAATGATCAATGATGATCTTTTTTAAAGAATAAGCGGCTTCATCACATCCGATCGCTATTTTCATAAGTACATACCTCCAAAATTAAACAGTTTCAGCAATGGCTTTCAGGTTTGCAAGTCCTTTGACAGCAAGTTCTTCACCAGTTTTTGCAAAACTACGCCAGATTGCACAGTTACCAGCTAATTCTTCAAAACTTGGGTCAAAAGATTCGATTACAAGTGGACCATCATAACCAATTTCTTTGATTGCTTCAAAAAATTTTTTGAATGGAACAAGACCAGTACCTGGAATTCCACGGTCATTTTCATTTACATGGACATAACCAAGGTATTGTTTTCCACAAGTTTTGACAGCTTCGGAAAAGCTCTTTTCTTCACGGATCATATGGAAACAGTCAAGATGTACTTTTACATTATCCATGCCAGTAGCCTTACAGAAAGCGACAGCATCTTCTGCAATATTTAAGAAATGTGTTTCAAAACGGTTGACACATTCCACACAGATCGTGACATTTCCGGTTTCTTTTGCGTAAGCTGCAACCTGTTTCATATTTTCAACGCCCCAGTTCCATTCGTCCTGAGTACGAGGTTTTTTGGTCAAATATCCCCATGCGGCATAGTTTACACCACCAAGAATTGGGGCATTTAATTCATTACAGATATCAACACATTTTTTCATTGCATCCAGTGCATTTTTACGAATCGCAGGATCAGGGGAAATTGGATTGGTTTCTTCTGTTAAAGTTGTTGTACATACACAGTCAATTCCAGTTTCCTTTAAGGATTCCTTCACTTTCTCCGTAGGGAAAGTGAAGGGGTTGGATATTGCAAAGTCAATGACTTCGAAACCTAATTCTTTTGCTTTTGGGATGATCCATAAATCTTTTTCACTAAAACTTTCAGCCCAGATAAAACTATCCACTCCAAATTTATTATTCATAACAGCCTCCTATTTTTCAGCAGGAACTTCAGGGTTATTGTTTGCATAGTTCTGAAGCAGAACCAGAGGCTCATAAGTACTTGTATTTTTCACAACGATACCAGCTTTTGCAGCTTTTTCAGAAATGAAGAATTCATCACCTGAGATATCATCAAAATGAAGTAAACCAGGAGCTTCACATTCAAAGTCTCCGAAGAATCCATGTCCCTGTGTTACAACAAGACCATAAGCAGACTGATCTGTTAAAGTATATGTCTGTCCAGGGAGTACAGTAACTTCTTTGGCGGCTACATAATCATTTGCATAAGCAACCCATTTTTCAACAGCTTCATTTGTAGATGATTTGATCTTTGGCTCACGGAAGTAAGTTTCTTTATAATCCGCACGAGTACTTTCTTCCCAGTCGATCTGATTGAAGATTGCTTCAAGATCATCTTTTTCTTCTTCTGGAGCACAGTCTGTTAATAAGTTATGAGGATTAACTTCACCCATTGTTACATTTTCCATGATCGTGTTAACATCACTGTTCCACTGAGGTTCGAATGTTACAACAGAAGCAGGAGCATGGATAACACCAGCAGGAGTATACCATCCAGTTCCAAGTTTGATACGGTAAGCTCTGGATAATTCTGTGATACGGTTGTCTTTCACATCATAATTTCTTAAGCAGTCCATAACTTCTTCTTTTGTAGTAGAAGGATCAAAACCAAAGTATGTTAATGGAAATCTTCCTAAATAAGGAGCGTTATACTGTGGTGGGAAATAATAAGATTCTGGTTTACCATGCATACCGATTCGGTTAGCCATTTCTTCTTTTAAATGTAAATGATGGAATAAAGGTTTGTCATAGTCATATAATTTGGCGAAAACAGGCCATGTACCGTATTTCTCCATCAAAGTATCACCGATCAGGTCTGCACCTAATTCATCGATGAAATCTTTGAATAAGACTTTTTCTTTTGTTTCTTTATTGACAAGAACGTAACTCATACCTTCTGTTTCACCAGTTTTTGGACCGTTTAATGCACGGTTGATGGAGCCAAGCCAACGCTCACAGATACCACCACGGTCCATACCAAAAGCATAATAATCATCAGGATGAAGACGTAAACGATGACCAGGCTCGTTAAATCCACGAGGTACCCATGTTGGTGTTAACTGTAAAATTCCTTTTCCGGCTTCAAATACTTCTTTAATTGTTGACATAATAATTGCCTCCTTTTGTGATATATAAATAATTGATTGAAAAATTTTATTTGGCAGATTCCCATTGGGATTTATCGTTAAATAAATGAACATTGACTGAAAAATCTTTGGATTCAGCTGGTTCTAAAGTAAGGATTTCAGAGTTCTTTTTGATCGTATGACGACCATCGAGATCAGCAGTACAAGGCTCTAAACCAAGGACATAATCCCTTTCACCCATCATTTTCCACTGAAGATTCTGTGGAAATTCTTTTGTGTCAAAACAAATCTGAATTCCTTTCTCAATGTCTTTGTTATAAACCATCATTTTTGCAAAATCTGTATGGTAATGATGGTAGAAACATTGCTCCGCAAAATTAGGTGTTGGAGGGATCATTTGATTCCATTGAGCCAATCCTTTTTTCGCTTCTTCATCTCTTGGAACAACTTCATATGAATTAATGTAGAATTCAGAATTCTCTGTTAACAGAGGATATCCAATATTCATATGGTACATATACATAAGAGGAGAAGGAGCAGATCCTTCATTTACGATCTTGTCATGTAATGCAAAGGTATTTTCTGTTTTTGAAATAACATAAGTACGATGTAACGTGAACTTTTTACCGAAAATTGCATGATCTTTGATGATTGCATGAACTTCAATAGAAGTTGCATCTTCTGTATGATAGATGTACTCTGCAGGAATATTTCCAACATTTCCATGTAAACCGTAGAGAGTACCTTCATCTTCGTTAGGATTTCCGATGTTATCAAAACCGCAGGTTGTGATAAAACCACAGTTAAATGATTTTAAAAATCCAAACCCATCGGAATCAATGGAAAAATAATCAGGAGCCACATTACCAACAACGGATGTGTAACTTAAGTTTTTTCCATCGAGTGATAAACGGGAAATGTCGGCACAACGATCCGCGTTTATCATTAATTCCATTCCAAGTCCGTTCCTAATATGAAGGACATGCATTCCATCGCTTTTTCCATTTAGGCATCGATATTCTTCAACTCCAGATATCTGAGAAGAATGTCCGATGTATTTTTCTTGTTTCATAAAGAACCTCCTAATAAGTAGTATTGCTAAAAAAAGCTTTAAGAAAAAATCTTTCGTAATGATGAAATAAAATTTTATAAAATCTTGTTTTCGAGTAAATATTAGCATGATTTTTCACGGAAGTCTATAGAAAAATTAAAAAATATAAAAAAAAATTTCATAAAAAGATTGACAAATGTCATCAGAGAGCTTAATATAAAATTACAAAAATTAAACAAAGCAAAAGCGCGCTAAAGAAATTTTTTGTTGAAAGTCACTAAAAATTACTTGACATAAAAGGAGAAATTGATATGTTAATGAACATGAAAGAACTTTTATCTGTAGCCAATGAACATAATTTCGCAGTTCCTGCTTTCAATATTGGAACAGGACAGATCTTAAATGCGGTTGTTGAGTGTTGTGAAGAAAAACAGGCACCTGTAATTTTAGCAATTCATCCAAATGAATTGGAGTTCCAGGGAGACAGCTTCATTGAAATGTGTAAGGACAGAGCAAATAAATCTCATGTTCCAATGTGTATTCATTTAGATCATGGAGCAACAATGGAACAGGTACAGAGAGCAATCCGTTGCGGATTTACTTCTGTTATGATCGATGCTTCCAGCGAATCATTTGAAGACAACATTAAGATCACAAAAGAAGTTATTAAAGTAGCACATCCTTTAGGAGTATCTGTTGAAGCAGAACTTGGAACAATCGGTGATATTAAAGAAGATTCAGGAAACAGAGAGATCGGTTCTAAAGAAATCATATTTACAAAACCAGAAGATGCAAAGAAATTTGTAGAAGAAACAGGATGTGACACATTGGCAATTGCAATCGGAACAGCACATGGAATTTATCCAAAAGATTTCGTTCCACATCTAGAGCAGGAATTACTTACAGAAATTAAAAATACAGTTTCTATTCCATTAGTTCTTCATGGTGGATCTGCAAACCCAGATTCAGAGATTGCAGAAGCAGTAAAAAGAGGAGTTAATAAGATTAATATTTCTTCTGACATCAAAGATGCATTTTATCAGCAGTTAAGAAAGACATTAGGAAATGATCCAGTTATTCGTGAACCATTTGATTTATATCTTGAAAGTATTGATGCAATGAAAGAAGTTGTAAATCAGAAGATCGATCTGTTTAACGATGCAGATAAGATGAAATATTACAAGCTGTAAGAAGAAACAAAACATTGGAAGAGGTGCAACATGGACATTAAGAGCGTTTTAGATGAAAGAATTATTTGTACAGAACTTGATGCAGTGGATAAAGAAGATGCATTAAAAAAGATGATAAAAATGCTGTTGGATGCAGGATATATTGATGACGCTGAAGGATTTTATGAAGATGTGTTATTAAGAGAAAGCCAGGGAATTACGGGCATTGGGAATTATATCGCAATTCCACATGGCAAGAGCAGTTCTGTATCTAAAGTGGGAATATCAATTGCGAAACTTAACAATGAAATTCAATGGGAAACAAATGATGGCAAAGGTGTAAAAGTTATTTTCTTATTTGCAGTTGGAGATGACAGCGAAAATTCTTTAGAGCATTTAAAATTGCTGGCTCAGGTTGCTGGAAGAATTGCAAGTGATGAAGCAGTAGAACAGCTCTTAAATGCCCATTCTGTTGAAGATATCAAGAAGGTTTTTGCCTAGGAAAGGAAAGTTACTTATGAAAATAGTTGGAGTAGCAGCGTGCACTGTAGGAATTGCACATACATACATTGCGAGAGAAAAATTAATGGAAGCAGCAAAAAAAAGAGGTCATGAAATTCACATGGAAACTCAGGGAGTTATCGGAATTGAAGATGAATTAGACCCTAAAGATATTGTAGAAGCAGATGTTGTCATTTTAGCAGTGGACGTAAACGTAAAGGGTAAGGAACGCTTTGCTGGCAAAAAGATGATCGAAGTACCAACAGAAACAGTTGTTATGTCTCCAAATAAATTAATTGAGAAAATTGAGCAGCTTGTATAGATGCCGAAAGGAAGGTAATAAATATGAAGAATTTACAGATTAAGAAACATATGATGACCGCGATTTCTTATCTGATTCCATTTGTATGTACAGCAGGTATGTTAATGGTAATTGGTAATATCGCTGGTGGAACAAGTGTTGATGATTTCACAAAACAGATTAGTTTTCCTGATTTCTTAACATCTTTGGGTGGAACAGGATTAGGATTCTTACCAGTTATTATCTGTGCGGGTGTTTCCTATAGTATCGCAGATAAAGCCGGAATCGCACCGGGTGTTATCCTTGGTTTGCTTTGTAAATATGCCGGATATGGATTCTTAGGTGGATTAGTCAGTGGTTATTTAGTAGGATATTTTTCTGTATGGCTTTTAAAAGTTGTAAAAGTACCAAAATGGGTAGAAGGATTATTACCACAGTTAATCTTACCATTACTTGGATCACTGATTATAGGTGCTTTGATGAAATATATCGTAGGTATTCCTATTTTAATGCTGACAAATGCAATTACAGGAATGCTTGAAAACATGCAGACAAATATGAGCATGATCATTCCATTTGGAATCATTGTTGGTGTATTATCAGCAGTTGACTATGGTGGACCTATCAACAAAGTAGTTTACGCATTCGTTTGTGGGTTATTATCAGAAGGAATCGGTGGACCAGTAGCTATCTTGATGCAGGCATCTATGATCGCACCATTCGGACTGACAATCGGATATTTCTTATCCAGAATCTTAAAGAGAGATATCTTCTCTAAAGAAGAAGTAGATAACTTAAAATCAGCATTTATTATGGGTTGCTGTATGATCACAGAAGGTTCATACCCAATTATTTTAAATGACCTGATCCGTATCACGATTTGTACAGGAGTTGGAGCCGGAGTTGGTGGAGCAATCTGTGCAGCACTGAATGTAACATCTTCTGTACCTCATGGTGGATTATTCGCACTTCCAGGATTTAATTATCCACAGTACTGGATGTTAGCACTGTTAGTTGGATCTTGCGTATTCGCTGTATTACTTCAGTTCTTAAAGAGAAAACCAGTAGAGCAGGATGCATCAGAAGAGAAAGATATCGATTTATCAGACTTAAAGATCAGCTAATAATTTTATAAATATAACATAGTTTGTGGAGAAGAATCTGTCTTATGGCAGGTTCTTTTCTTTTTGTTTGCCCTCTTGACAATTACAAATCAAACTGTATATACTGTACATATACAGTAAAACAAAGAAAGGAGAGAATTAAGTGAAAATCATAATCAGCAATGTCAAGAATCAGCCAATCTATGAACAGATTTATGAACAGATCAAGAATCTGATCATTACAGAAGAACTAAAAGCTGGCGAAATGCTTCCATCGATTCGAGGACTTGCGAAGGATTTAAGGATCAGTGTGATCACAACAAAGAGGGCGTATGATGAGCTTGAGAAAGATGGATTTATTAATTCTGTGGCAGGAAAAGGCTGTTTTGTGGCGGAGAAGAATCTGGAGCTTATCAAGGAGGAGAATTTAAAGAAGGTAGAACAATATTTGGAGAAAGCAGTGAAGCTTTCAAGAACATGCGGGTTAACAAAAGATGATCTGATCGATATGATCAAGATCATTGGAAAGGATGAATAATGAAGAATGCATTAGAATTACAAAATGTATCAAAGTCATTTAAAGGATTTGAAATGAAAGATATGACATTTTCACTACCAGAAGGTTGTATTCTTGGACTTGTCGGGAAGAATGGGGCAGGGAAAAGTACTACGATCCGTCTGATTATGGATATGATTCACAAAGACAGCGGAACAATCTATGTGTTAGGAAAGAATATTGAGGAAGATTTTACAGAGACAAAACAGGATATTGGAGTCGTTCTGGATGAGCCATCATTTCCAGAATATGTGACAGCAGACCAGATGAACAATATCATGAAAAATATTTATAGAAACTGGGATGAAAAACGATATTATGAATTGATCGATCAGTTTGAACTTCCAAAATGGAAAAAGCAGTTTAAGAATTACTCGAAAGGAATGAAGATGAAACTTGCAATCGCGGTGGCACTTTCACATCATGCAAAACTGTTAATTCTAGATGAACCAACGAGCGGACTAGACCCATTTATGAGAGATGAGATTTTAGATATTCTTTATGAATTTACAAGGGAAGAAGATCAGTCTGTTTTAATATCTTCTCATATCGTGAGTGATTTGGAAAGACTTTGTGATTATATTGCATATATTGATCAGGGAAGTTTGAAATTATATGAAGAAAAAGATTGCCTGATTGAACAATATGGAATCTTAAAATGTTCCAAAGAAGAGCTGAAAGAATTTGATGAACAGGCAGTCAAAGGGGTAAGAAAAAATTCATATGGAGTTGAAGCGTTGGTAGATAAATTGAAGATGCCGAAAGATTATAAGACAGATATGGCAACATTAGAAGAAATTATCGTATTTCTCTCAAAAGGACAGGAAGAATAGGAGAAAGTGTGGGTATGAAAGGATTAATACGAAAAGAATGGTATAGTTTGTGGAGTCAGTATCGGATACATATGCTGGCAATGCTGGGGTTAGGAGTATTGCTGCCAATTATAAAAAATACAGACTTTTTCCCTGATGAATCTTTTTGGATATATTGTGCAGTAATAACGATTTTCTATATTCTAATGCATTCGGTAGAATATGAAAAAAAATCAAATTGGGATATGTACAGAGCAACATTTCCAATCAATGGAAGGGAGATTGTTGTTTCAAAATATATCTTTGGTTTTGGGATCGTGATAATCGCGAGTATCTTAGTTTTTGCAGGAAGTATGATCTGCCAGAAGATGATAGTGGGCAGAATCAATATTTACTTTATTGGTCGTGTTGTAAAAGCTATATGGATTAACGGTACATTGGATATGATATTTGTATTTCCGATTTTGTGCAGATATGGATATGACGAAGGAAGGGTATCTGCAGCGATGATCGTATGTTTTCTTGGAATGCTTTACCCATATAGGTTGCAGCAATTGTTATTAAATCTGCCATTCCCGACCATTGTATTTATGATTTTGCTATTTATCATTTGGTGTTTTTCAGGTGTATTGAGTTGCAAATTATACGAGAAGCGGAATGATTAATAAGGAGGGCGCAGTGTGAAAGGTTTGTGTTTAGAATACAAATGCAGGATTATGGAATGTGGAATTAAATATGTGATTTGGATACTTTTAGTTCTTCAGATGATCATAGGATTTTTTGGATTTGGTACTGGCGGGGCTGTTTTGTCAGCACTTCTTGTAATTCAGCTTAATGACACAATGATTGATGATCAAGCCTGTGGATGGAATCAGTATTGCAAGATCTTACCAGTCAGTGGAAGGAAACAAGTTGGTATGAGGTATCTTCTTGGAATTGTAGCGACAGCAATTATGACCATCATATTTTTGATCGGAAGAGCACTTGGCGTTCTCAATGTTGAAGTTCCGTTCTATGAAGTAAAGCAAGTGATTCAATGGATCGTTGTAGTAAGTTTCTTATGCATGTCAATTCAGATTCCAGTAAATCTCATGCTACATTTAAAAAATATAAGAAACAGATTCGTAGGATTGCCATTGTTTTTAGTTTGCTATGTAGGAGGTAGATTGATCTTTTATGCAATACGAAAAATACCAAGAATTCCGGGGAGTCAGGTGTTTTTAAAGAATGCAGTAGTGATATCAATTGTAATGGTTTTGGTTTCTTATATTGGTTCGGTTTTGATGTGGAAATATAGGAAATCGTAGTGGTTAGCAAAAGAAATGCAATCTATACTGTCCTAATAACATCATTTATGCTAAAATAAAAATCGTCTGTAATACGGCAATAAAAATCGTATTACAGATGATTTTTATTTTACAAAATTTTCAAACATAACAAAGAAAGAAGGAAAAACAATATATGGACACATACTACGTCACAAGAATCGAAGAACCAGACTTCGGTTGTGAAGGCCGCCCGGAAGGACAGGAAATCAAAGATAAAGTATATTTAAAAGAAGAAATAACGAAGGAAGAAACAATAATCTTCATGGAAGATAAATTACTATACGAAAGAGATATCAATGAAGGAATGAAAGTTGTGATCGATGGAGATGGAAGATTACAGAAAGCGGAGGATCGATCATGAAAGATCTGACAAAAGGAAAGATTTCAACATTGATCTTAGGATTTGCGATTCCAGTATTTTTAGGAAACTTATTACAGCTTACATACAGTCTTGCTGATACAAGAATTGTCGGAAGTTTTCTTGGAGAGCGATCACTTGCTGCAGTTGGTGCAACGACAACGATCAGTAACTTGATCGTTGGTTTCTTATTAGGTCTGGCCAATGGATTTGCGATCATTACAGCACAGAAATTTGGAGCAGGTGATAAAAAGAGAGTTCGAAGATCATTTGCGATCGCACTTGTGTTAGGAGTGATCGTTTCTGCTATTTTAATCTTGATCGGAACGGTATTTATTAATCCGATTTTAAGATTTTTGAATGTTCCAGGTAAATTATTTATCGAAGCGAAACAATATATACTGATCATTATCATTGGTTTATGGGTCACGATGTTTTATGATATTTTGATGGCGGTGATGCGTGCCATCGGAGATACGTTAACACCATTATTGATCCTTGCGATTTCTGTAGGATTAAATATCGTACTGGATCTTTTATTTGTTGCAGTATGGAAAACGGGAACATGGGGTGCGGCAGCAGCAACTGTGTTGGCACAGTTTATCGCATTGATCATTTGCTGCTTTTATATGATTCATAAGTACGAATTATTACGTCTGAATAAAAATGATTTTAAAGATCTGGAATCTAAAATGATCAAAGAAATGCTGGCGACAGGAATGTCTATGGGATTTATGAGTTCTCTTGTGAATATCGGATCACTTACATTACAGACAGCGATCAATAAGCTTGGGCAGGAAATTATCGTAGCCCATACAGCGGCAAGAAAGATCACAGAAATATATATGATCATGTTTAGTGTCTTTGGCCAGACGATGGCAACATTCTGTGGTCAGAATATGGGAGCTGGGAAAGTTGACAGAATTAAGGAAGGTATGAAACTAGCGATCATTTATACATGTGTCTGGTCAACTTTTGCGATGATCGCAAGTTATACGATCGGACCGCAGTTAGTCCATATGGTTACAGGAAGTCACAAAGATGTAGTCATTGTAAATGCAACAAATTACCTGAAGTTTAATACGATCTTTTATTATGTGCCAGCGGTCATCAGTATAGTAAGAAATGTTATGCAAGGAATCGGGGATCAGATCACACCATTAGTATCCAGTGGATTAGAAATGGTCGGAAAAGTGGTGATCGCATTTACATTAGTTCCTTTGATGGGATATGCAGGTGTTATCGTAGCAGAACCGATCGTATGGTTTATCATGGTTATTCCATTGCTCGTACAGATCATAAGAACACCGAAATTAAAAGCAAATAAATAAAACCCAAAAAGCGGAGAATCCATAAAAGGATCTCCGCTTTCTACATACACATGACATTATTTTAATTGAACATTCCGTCCTACGGGAACATTCTTCTTTCTTCTTAAGGATTAAACAATACCCTGAGCTGTCATTGCATCTACGACTTTCTCGAATCCTGCAATGTTAGCACCAGCTACATAGTTTCCTTCCATTCCGTAACGTTTTGCAGCGTCATCTAAGTTGTGGAAAATGTTAACCATGATGTTCTGTAATTTTCCATCAACTTCTTCAAATGTCCAGCTTAATCTTTCGCTGTTCTGAGACATTTCAAGAGCAGATGTAGCAACTCCACCAGCGTTAGAAGCTTTACCAGGTGCGAATAAGATTCCGTTTTCCTGTAAGTATTCTGTAGCTTCTAATGTAGTAGGCATGTTAGCACCCTCTGCAACTGCGTAACATCCGTTTGCTACTAACTGTTTAGCATCTTCTAAGTGTAATTCGTTCTGAGTTGCACATGGAAGAGCAATGTCAACAGGAATAGACCAAACTCCTCTTCCTTCGTGGTATTCAGCACTTGGACGAGCAGCAGCGTATTCTGTTAAACGAGCACGTTTTACTTCTTTTACTTCTTTTAATAATTCAACATCGATACCATCTTTGTCATAAATCCATCCTGTAGAGTCAGAAGCTGTAACAACTTTAGCACCTAACTGCTGAGCTTTTTCGATTGCGTAAATAGCAACATTACCAGCTCCAGAAACAGCAATTGTAGCACCTTTGATAGATTTACCATTACATTTTAACATTTCGTCTGTGAAGTAAAGAAGTCCGTATCCTGTAGCTTCTGTACGAGCTAAAGATCCACCATAAGATAAACCTTTACCTGTTAAAACTCCTTCATAAAGTCCACGAATTCTCTTATACTGACCGAACATGTAACCGATCTCTCTTGCACCAGTTCCGATATCACCAGCAGGAACGTCTGTATCTGCTCCGATGTATTTGCAAAGCTCTGTCATGAAGCTCTGGCAGAATGCCATGATCTCACGGTCAGATTTTCCTTTAGGATCGAAGTCAGATCCACCTTTACCACCACCGATAGGAAGTCCTGTTAAAGAGTTTTTGAAGATCTGTTCAAATCCTAAGAATTTGATGATTCCAAGGTTAACAGATGGGTGAAGTCTTAAACCACCTTTGTAAGGTCCGATCGCACTGTTGAACTGTACACGGTAACCTGTGTTAACATGAACCTGTCCTTTGTCGTCTACCCAAGGTACACGGAATTTGAACTGGCGTTCTGGGTTTACAAGACGTTCAAGAAGAGCATCTCTTCTGAAAGCTTCTTCGTTTGCTTCAACAACTGCTCTTAATGATTCTAAAACTTCTTTTACAGCCTGATGGAATTCAGGTTCTGCTGGGTTCTGAGCAACTACCTGCTCGATCACTTCATCTACGTATGACATTTTGTTTCCTCCTTATAAGTCATAATGATATGTGTGTTTAAAACAGAGGGTATCTTCTTCAAATGGGCGTTGGCACATCCCAAAAGATAAAACAAAAAAGAGGTCGGAAAGCGCCTCTTTTTCTCAATGACGCCTTTGTCTTAGAATTATTATATAAGATATGGTATAATATTTCAAGAAAATCAATACGCAGGAAGGAAATTAGTATGAAATCTGTGGCAATGGCTTTTTATAATGGCGCGAAATATATAGATGAGCAAATAAGATCGATTCTTGATAATATGGAAGAGACAGATGAACTGATCATTTCAGTGGATGATGCTAGTGATGGATCAGAAGCAATACTTGAGGATTGGGTCCAAAACGACCAAAGAATCCGCATAATTAAAGGACCTGGGAAGGGTGTCGTAAAAAATTTTGAGAATGCATTTAAGCATTGTCGAGGGGAAATCATCTTCTTATCTGATCAGGATGATGTGTGGAAAAAAAATAAAATGAGAGAGATTGAGCGTGTATTTGAAGACCCGAAAGTGATAGCAGTTGTTCATGATGCGCAGATTGTAGATGAAAAACTTTCATCTTTAGATCAAACCACTTTTGAGTGGAGAAATAGCGGAACAGGCTTCTGGAAGAATATGAAAAAGAATTCCTATATCGGATGCTGTATGGCAGTCAGAAGATCCGCAATGAAAAGAATTCTGCCGATCCCAGATGACATCTGGATTCATGACCAATGGATCGGATTGCTGTCAGAACAACTCGGGAAAGTTGTATTTTTGGAGGAACCTCTTATTTATTATCGAAGACATGGAGGAAATGTTACGGAATTGACCCATGGTTCGATCACATCCATGATCAAAAAAAGATATCATATGATCATGGAAATCAATCACCGTGTAAAAGAATGGAGCAGACATGACAAACAAAATCAAAGACATACTGAAAACTCATAAGTATCTGTTACTCTCGTTTTTTCTGCCGGTTCTTCTATTAGAAGGAATCGCGATCGCAGAGAAGATACAGCCATTTGGCAGTGAATCATTTCTGATCGTTGATGCATTGCATCAGTATTTGCCCTTTTTTGCAGATTATCAGGAAAAATTAAAAAGCATGGATTCGATGTTTTATTCTTTTCATGCAGGTCTTGGATACAATTTCCTTGGACTATGGGCGTATTATCTGGCAAGTCCACTAAATCTGGTGATCGCACTTGTGTCAAAATCAATGCTTACGATGATATTAAGTCATTTGTATGTCTTAAAGATTGCACTGTGCTGCTTTACAGCCGCATTTTATTTTAGAAAACGCCGTGGAAAGGATGAGATATCCATTGTTGCGTTCGGAATGGCATATGGATTATGCAGTTATATGGTTGGCTACAGTTGGAATATTATGTGGATGGAAGTCATGATGATGCTTCCACTCATTTTGTATGGTATTGATAAGCTGATCAAAGAACATGATGGAAGACTTTATTGTTTTGCATTATTTATTTCTTTATGGTGTAACTTTTATATGTCCTATATGACATGTTTATTTTTAATCTTGTGGTATTTACTATATTCACATAAAAATGTCAAAGAATTTTTTACAAATGGATTCCGCTTTGCAGGATATTCACTGTTATCTGGAGCAATGGCAGCAGTTGTGTTACTGCCAGCTTACCTTGGGATCATGCAGACATCCTCAGCCAAATTACAATTTCCAAAAGAATTATGGTATGGAACATTTGGAAATCTGTTTTCCAGACATTTTCTTGGGACAACACCGCTTACGATGGCGGTAGATGACAGTAAGATCAATTTATATTGTGGAATCTTAACCTTATTAATGGCAGGATTTTATCTGGCAGTTAGAGAAATTCGACTGATCGATAAGATTCGAAGATTGTTATTACTTGTATTTTTATTTTTTAGTTTCAATATGCCTGTCTTAGGTTATGTTTGGCATGGTTTTCATGATCAGTATGGAATTCCAAACCGCTTTGCGTTTTTGTATATTTTTGCATTGCTTGCGATGGCGTATGAAGGATATTGTGTGTTGGTAAGAGGCAAAAGAAAAGTTTCACTGTGGATTTATTTTGCAGTGATCCTATGCGGTATTTTGATCGGAATCACAATGAAAACGTCGACAGTGAAATTGGAAATGAAAACGGTTTACGCAACAGTTGCAGCGATCGCAGTTTATATGGTTTGTTTCGCATTATATCAGAAGAAGATTTTCAGGAAGAAAATATTTACAACATTGATCTGTTCCTTATTTATAGTAGAAACCGCAGCGATGGCAGTGATGGGATTTCAGGAAAATGGAACCGTCGATATAGATAGTTATTTTCAGGATACCAAAGCTATCACAGAAGTAAAAAAAGAGTATCAGAAAAATGTAGAGACAAGAATGGAATTGATCAGTGGGCGTATGCTTGATGAAAGTATCTGGCATACCTTAAATGGAATGACATTGTTTGGTTCCACAGCACAGGGAAACGTTGTCGATATGATGGATCAGCTTGGATTCTACACGGGTGTAAATGAATATTTATATGAAGGTGCAACGCCATTTACAAATAATCTGATGTCCATGAAATATCAGATTTACCGTCCATATGATACGAAATATACCGAATTTTCACTAAAAGAAAGTGTTGGAAATGTCACGGTTTATAAAAATCCTTATCGAACAGCACTTGCCTATACGATGGATGACTTGGTACAAACTTGGGATTATGAAGATTATAATCCATTTTATGTACAAAATGATCTGGCAACGAGTGCATTTGATGTTGATGAGTTGTTTCATATGGTCAAAACAGCTAAGCCGCAATTAAACGATTGTAAGATCACATCCGATAATGGTGATGGAGAATATGTATTTGAAAATACATCCGCCCGACCAGATAACATGGTATTTACGATCAGATCAACAAAAACAAGGCGGTTGTATATTCATTTTGATGGAAGCCAGGTAGAAAATACTGTGATCGAGAAAAATGGAGAACAGGTTTTGACGGGAAGGCTGGATTCACAGATTATTTATCTTGGAAACGTGCAGAAAGGTGATGAGATCCGCATCAAAATGCAACTCAAACAAGATAATGAAATGTCTGGAGTTGTAAGACTGACAGCAGCGGAACTTGATGAAGAAGTGATGGAAGAACTTGCACAGAGAATGCAGGAAAACGCATGGAAACTTACAAGTGCCAAAGGAAATCATCTAAGTGGAACGATCCATGCACAGGAAGATCAGATGTTATTTTTCTCAATTCCATACGATAAAGGATGGACGGTGAAGATTGATGGCAAGAAAGTGAAAACAAAAGCACTTGGGAAAGCATTTTTGACAGTGAAAGTGCCGGAAGGAAAGCATAAAGTTTCACTAACGTATGTATCTTCTGGGTTTAAGGAAGGGGCAATCTTAAGTGTTGCGGGATTTGTTATTATTATTCTGATCATGCTTTTTTCCCAAAGAAAGAAAAAAGCTGCAGTTAAAGAAATATAAATTTTCGTAAGAAATTCTTATGATTTTGGCATATTGAAAGACAGAGATGTTTTTGCTATGATGAAAGAAATTAACAAGCAGGAGGAAAAGGATTTATGAGAAAGTTTATTGGAAAATTCCTTGCAGCAGGACTTTGTGTCGCAATGGCATTATCATCTGTAACTGTCAAAGCAGACAGCGTTGATCAGAAATATCTGGCACTTGGAGCTGATTTAACAGCTTCCCAGAAAAAGAAAGTGTTAGAACTTCTGGATTTAGATGATAATAGCGACTATAAAGTTATTACTGTAACAAATAAAGATGAACATGAATATTTGGACAGCTATCTATCAAGCAGAGTGATCGGAACAAGAGCATTATCTTCTGTGACTGTAGAACAGAAAGATGATGGAAATGGAGTGAATGTCACAACACAGAATATCTCTTACTGCACATCTGGAATGTATCGAAATGCTCTGATCACAGCAGGGATCAAGAATGCCGATGTAAAAGTAGCTGGTCCATTTAAGATTTCTGGAACAGCAGCATTGGTTGGCGTTATGAAAGCCTACGAAGAAATGACAGGAAAGAAGATTCCAGAAAAGAGCAAAGATGCAGCGACAGACGAGTTGATCACAACGGGAGAAGTTGCGGAAAATATCGGTTCTGACGATGCAGAGAAACTGATCGCAGATGTCAAACAGAAAGTTGCAAAAGATAATCTGTCATCTCCATCTGAGATCAAACAGGCGATTGAAGAGTCTGCAAAAGATTTAAATATCAATCTTTCTGATGCAGACCGAGCGAAGATACAGAGTCTGATGGATAAGATTTCAGGACTTGATCTGAATGTGTCTCAGTTAAAATCTCAAGCAAAAGATTTATATGATAAGCTTGGAGGAAGTCAGGGAATCTTTGATAAGATCGCAGCTTTCTTCCAGTCTATTTTCAGCTGGCTGTCTAATTTATTTTCATAAAAGCTTAGGAGCATATAAGAAACGAATATCTCTCCTTATGTAACATAAGATTACATAAGGAGGGATTTTTTTATGGGACAAAATGAAATGATCTTTTACATAGTGGCAGCGGGATGTATGATCTGTCTGATGATCGGAATTGTAAGGAAACCGGCATATTTGCTGGTGCTTTTGCTGCGGGGAGCTTTTTGTGCGGTGATCGTATATGGAATCAGTATTGTTTGTATGCGGAAAGGAATCACAGCACCAGTCAATCTTAATATCTTGTCCATTGGAACAGGTGCACTGTTGGGGCTTCCAGGAATTATTGCGTTGTATGCGGCAGCGGTGTTTTTATTGCAGTAATAATATGATGTAAAGTGCGCTAGTAAAATACTGGATTTTGTATTTCTGTAAAATAATAGAAAAAAACACTAGACAAATACTGTAAATAGATGTAAAATAATGGAACATAAAGGAAGGAGGAAAGATGAAGATATGGATTCTATTATTTTTGATCATGGCAGCAATTTATGATTACAGAGATTTCAAGATCCCGAATAAGCTCAATGGGGCAGGAGCGTTGATCACGCTGGTTCTTGCAGGAGTTTCTGGGATGAAGGCAGCAGATATGATGATCGGAGTTTTGGTTGTGCTGATCAGCTGTGGATTATTATTCTATATTGGATGCCTTGGCGGTGGAGATGTGAAGCTGCTGATGGTATGTGCAATATCTATCGGACGGGCAATGCCCCAGTTTCTGATTTTGTCATTTATATGTAACGGTATTTATGCCGTGATCTTTTTATGGAAGAGGAAGAACTTCCATCTGCGATTATTTCGCTTATTTCAATATGTAACACAATGTAAGGATAACAAGAGATTATTGATGTACGAGACAGAGAATGGGGATCTGATGAAAGATGGAATGATACATTTTTCATTTGGGATCCTTGCAGCGTACATGATCTGCCTGTTAGGAGGTGGACTATGAAGGATATTTCAATCGGTATTTATCACAAAGACCATCAGTATGGAAAACGGCTAATGGAATACTTAAATCACCAGAAAGATTTCCCGATGACGGCATCATTTACGTCGGATGAGGAGATGTTTTTTAAACAGGAACAAGAGGGAGATTTTGAATGCCTGGTACTGGCAGAAGAGACGGATTATCATGGAGATTTTCCGGTTTGCCGAATTGGAGCAAATGAATCTATGGGTGGGATGTGTTGCCAGAGTGCAAAAGAGATCGCAGCGGGAATTTATCATTGCCTGAATGTAAGTCCTCAGATTGAAAATGAACGGATTTTTGGAGTATATTCTCCGATTTCAAGACTGGAGATATCGGCATTTGCAAGGAATATGGCAGCTTCGAATGGGTGGATTTATTTTGGAATGCAACCATATGGACACTTTGAAGAAGATGAGACAGATGACCTTTTGTTGTTTTATATCAAAGAACACAAAGAAGATATTGTACTATATTTTATGGAACATCAGAAGAAGTTTGATGGTTGTGTAGGATTTGCGGGAGCTTCATGTTATCTGGATTATCGAGAATTATCTATGCAGGATTATGAGTGGTTTTTGGAGAAATTAAGAGAAACAGGAATTTGTATTATTTTTGATATTGGCATCGCATCACCGCCAGATCTTAAGTTCTTTGGGTTGTTTGACCGGATTTTTCTTCCTCTTATGCGACAAGATCTGGGGTGTATGGAATATAAGAAGTTTCAAAAACAGATGAGAAAACATGGAGTATGGAAATTGACAAACTGGGAAGAAGTGATGCTTGAGAGCTGGAAGAACAAAGGAGGAAGGGGGCAGTGGCCTTGAAGGAATTGCTGAAACAAAGAGTAATGGAGAAATTGAATTTTTCACAGGAGATTTCTGACGAACATTTAAAAGGTGTGATTCAGGAAGAGATCATGAAAATATCAGAAGAATATCCGTTGCTTTTGTCTGATAAGATTCGCTTGAATCAGGAAGTTTTTTATGCTCTTCGAAGATTGGATATTCTGCAAGATCTGTTAGAAGATGATTCTGTGACGGAGATCATGATCAATGGCTATAAAAATATTTTTATTGAGCGGCAAGGAAAACTGCACCGATATCCTGGGCATTTTTCGGATAATGAAAAATTATATCAGGTAATTCAGCAGGTTGCATCAGGAGCGAACCGTATGGTGAATGAACGAAATCCAATTGTGGATGTGAGACTTAACGATGGTTCGAGAGTAAATATCATTTTGCCGCCGATATCGATCGATGGGGCAACGATGACGATCCGAAAGTTTGCAAAGGAACCGATGACATTAGCATGGCTTTGTGAACGGGAAGCATTTTCGGAAGAAATTGCGAAGTTTTTGAAGATTCTTGTAAGGGCGCGCTATAACATTTTTATCTCGGGGGGAACAGGCAGTGGGAAGACGACGTTGCTCAATGGAATGTCAAATTGTATTCCGAAAGATGAGAGGATCATAACAATTGAGGATTCCGCAGAATTGAAACTTAATGGGATTGATAATCTGGTCCGGTTAGAGATGAGGAATGCGAATGCAGCGGGGGAAAATCAGGTCGATATGAAAGAACTGATCAAAGCGGCATTACGTTCACGGCCAGACCGGATCATCGTCGGAGAAGTGCGAGGCGAAGAAGCCTTGTCTATGTTAAATGCAATGAATACAGGCCACGATGGAAGCATCTCGACAGGACATGCGAACAGTTGTAAAGATATGCTTAAGCGAATCGAAACGATGGTCTTGATGGGAGTCGATATGCCAGTAGAAGCGATCCGTGGGCAGATGGCATCTGCAATCGATGTGATCATTCATCTTGGAAGAAGCTTTGACGGAAGTCGAAAACTGATGGAGATTTCAGAGATTACTGGTATGGCGGCGAGTCAGGTAGCATTACATCCGTTGTTTGAGATGAATGAAGATGATGAACTTACAATGAGATCAGAATTATGTGATCAGAAGAAGTTAAAGGAGTATGGTCAGTATGAAGCATATCAGAAACTTATGGAATCTTTTAAAGCAAGAGATCAGCCTGTGGAAATATGAGAAGCAAGAGTTGGTTAAGGGAATTTGCTATATCGTGATGATCGCATGGCTGTTTTTTGACCGAATTGCATTTGCGATTCTTTTGATTCCATATTTGTTTGTTTTTATGAAACAACAAAGAATTCATAAGGTGCATCGGGAGAAGGAAAAGCTGCGAAAGGAATTCCGTGAAATGATGATTTCTATTGGAAATAGTTTATCTGCAGGATACTCTATTGAAAATGCATTGAAAACAGCAAAAAATGATCTGGAGATGTATGAAGAACACAGTTTGTTGGCAAAAGAACTGCAATTGTTGATAAACAAGCTCAAAATGAACGAACCTGTGGATAATCTGCTTTTTGATATGGCGGAACATGTAGGTCTGGAAGAATTTTATCAGTTTGCACAGGTCATATCAATTGCGAAAAAAAGTGGTGGGAATCTGATTGAGATCACGGAAAATACGATAGAACATTTAAGTCAGGCAATACAGACAAAAGAAGAGATTCACACGATGATCGCGGCAAAACAAATGGAGAAAAAGATCATGTCTGTTATGCCATATTTTATTCTCCTTTATGTAAGGATTTCAAATCCTGGATATTTCGACATACTGTATGAGAGTTTTGCCGGAGTTTTAGTCGCAGTGATTTCTCTTTTATGTCTGTGGATCGCAGATATATGGGCAGAGAGGGTGACTGAGATTGAAATTTAAGTTTCAATGGATTAATAAGATTGTGGAAAAACTTCCAGAAGAACTCAAAGAAAAAAGAAAAGCAGAGATAGGATCCTGTTTCATAGGAACAAAGAAACAATTAGATGAGAAAGTAAGGAAGAGTCTGTATGAACAGGTGAAGATCATAAGCGTGGCGACTATTATTTTTCTTATCGTTCTTTTTCTGACCATAATCTTTTATTTCAGTCAGGATCGTAGAATTCTGATCACGAGAGATGAAACGGGCGGCGAAGTTACAGAGCAACAGATTCGTATTAAAACAAAAAGAGATGATGACATTTACACCTTGGAGATTCATCCAAAAGGATATACAAAAGCCCAGATCACGCAGGCATTTGACAGAGGAGAAGCTTATTTAAGGAAACATCTTGTGGCGAAAAATAAATCATTAAATGAAGTGGAACGAAATCTTGAAATGCCAGTAAAGATACCTGGGGAAAATATTGCGGTACAATGGCAGAGTGATGATCCTACAGTCATCGATGAAGAAGGCAATGTGTTTTCGAAGAATGTCAAAAAAGACTATCTGTTGAATCTTGATGCAAGGATGGAATGTCAAGGAGAAGTAAGGATCTTAAAGATTCCTGTCTGTGTAGTTCCTGGGAATTCAGGGAAAAAGGTATCAGAAAAACAAAAGATCATTGCAGATCTTAAGAAATTGGAAGAAAAACATATTACGAAGGAACAGTTTTATCTTCCAGATGTGATCCGGCAGGGCAGACTTTTACCTGCGGAAAATGAAAGTCAGATTCCTGCAATTTTATTTCTTGGGATTGCAGTGATCATTTTTTTCTGGTATCACGAAAATGAAAAATATAAGGAACAAAGAATACAGACATTGGAACAATCTATGGTGGAGTATCCACAGATCATAGAACATCTGATCTTATTTCTGGGGACAGGAATGAGTGTGGTGGCTGCATTGGAAGCAGTAGCGACGGAATACGAGAAAGAACAAAGAAGAGGAAACAAAAAAGAAATCTTCGTATATGAACAGATCAAAAAAACATGCAGACAGATTTCATTTGGAGTTCCACAGACAAAAGCATTTGGTGAGATGGGCAAAAAGATTGGGTTGTCTTCTTATCAAAAATTATCTGTTCTGCTCGTACAGAGTATTACAAGAGGTTCAACGGATCTGTTTCTAAGGTTAAAAGAAGAGGAAGAAGGAGCTTTTTTTGAGAAAAAAGAACAGGCAAAAAGGAAAGGAGAACAAGCAAGCACAAAACTGCTCGCACCGATGATGGTAATGTTGGTTGTTATCTTAGTATTATTGATGTTTCCAGCACTATCTACATTTTCATAAAAGGTCAGGGGGTAAAACATATGAGAAATTTTCTAAAGCATTTTTTTAAAGATGAATCAGGAATGGGTGTTGTTGAGGTGATTTTGATCATTGTAGTTTTGATCGGACTCGTCATTATTTTCCAGACGCAGATCAAGAAAGTCGTTGATAGCATTTTTAAAACGATCACTAGTAAAACAGGACAAGTCAAATGATCCGGGATGAGCAAGGTAGTATGAGTGCATTTCTTGCAATGTTATTTCTTGTTTTTTTACTGTTGATCAGCGTATGTGTGGAAGGAATCTATATGTATACAGCGAGGGGAAAGGCGGTGGGCATTTATATGTCTGGGCTTTCTCATACAAAAGGAAATTATCAGAAAGAGCTTGCGGATATGTATCATATTTATGCGATGGATCCAAGATATCACAAGAAGATCGAAACAGATTTTTCAGATCGCATGAAAGAAAGTCTGGATCAGAATGGAGATCCTTTTCGCTTTCAAACAGGAAGTACAAAAATTTCAGATATACTTGATCTGTCGGCACAAAAAGGAGAAGTTTTAAAATATCAGATTCGGCAGCAGATTCAATATGAAGCAGCAGGGGATATTTTGAAAAACTTGACCAAAAAGATCAAGGCTGGAGAAGACCAGAAAAATGAGTTCTCAGGAATTAAGGATCAGATTCAAAAAGAGGAAGAAGAAGCAGAAGAAACGGAAAATGAAAAAACACTAACATCAGAACCAGTAAAAAAAGATCCGAGAAAAGGATTTATGAAATTGTTAAAAGAAGGCTCGGTCCCATTGATCATGGGAGAGAAAAAAGTGTCAGATCTTCCAATTAATATTGTCTATGGCAAAAAAGAAACAACAAAGCAGAGTGCATGGAATTTTATGAACCGAAAAGATGTGGAAAAAGAATTAGATGAATTCGAAAAAACAGCATCAACGGATTCCTTTGCAAGTGAATTACCGGTAGTTTTATATGCAACAAAATATTTTCATTTTCTGACAGATACAACAAAAAAAGACGGGATTAAATATGAGATTGAATACTTGATCGCAGGGAAAGATTCGGAAAAAGAGAATCTTGGAATGGTTTTCTGGAGGATGATCGCACTTAGATTTGTGATGAATGCAGCTTGTGTATATCAAGATCCAGCCAAAGAAAAAGAAGCAGCATTGTTAGCAGCGTCAATTCTTGGAGTTACAGGATTTCCACCAGCAGTTGTGGTTGTAAAGAATCTGTTATTATTAGCACTTGCTTATGGGGAATCAGTGATCGATGTAAGAAATCTTGCAGAGGGTAAAAAAATCCCAGCAGTAAAAACATCTTCAGACTGGCAGCTTTCTTTTGCAGGACTGGCAACGTTAAATTGCAAGAGAAAACCTGTGAAACAGGGAATGTCATACGAGGATTATTTGTTATTACTGTTGATATCACAAAAAGATAAACGTCAAAAATATTTCCGAATGATGGATCTGATGGAACAAAATATCCGAAGAAAAGTGTCAGATTTTAAATTGGATCAATGCATTTCTTCTTACAAGATCACGCAGAATCTGAAGTTGAAAAAACTCGGATTTGGTGGAATGATCTTGCCATTCGCAACATATACAGATCTTAAAATGTATCGATATGTAACGTATTAAAATTTAAATGATCAAAATGAAAGAAAGGGGGCAGAGAAAGATGTTCTCTTGTCAAAAACATTTCTCAAAAGTGAATCCGGTTCAAAATGATAACAATAACAACAAGATCGTCGTAAAAAAATCCAAGAGAGCATCTTCCTCTGCCTCAAATCTTTCTGGAAATGAGGAAGGTGCAATGACATTGGAAGCGAGTCTGATCGTCCCCATTTTTTTGATCGTTCTTTTGATGCTTACAAGTGCAGGAGAGATTTTGATGATCCACCAACAGATTTCTCATGGTGCTTGTGAGGCAGCAAAGAGGGCTGCAGTTAATGAATATCGCATCAGGCAGAAGAAAAAATCTGGAAGTGATTTATCAGGATTTAGTGCCAAGGCAGCTTTTCTGGCAGCGGTAAACCGTAAGTTTTTAGACCATTCGGCTTTGATCGGAGGAAGTGCAGGAGCGGCAGCAGCGTGTAGATTGACATTGACCTCTAAAGGGGAATATATCGTATCTGTACGTTATTATATTCGCAAAACAATGCCATTTTTATCAACACATACAGCATCCTATGAGCAAAGTGTAAGGCAAAAATCCATGACAGGATATATACCAGACGGAGATGAATTAAAAAAAGGCTATGTCTATATCACACCACATGAAGCGGTGTACCATAAAGATCTCTCCTGCACACACCTGTCATTGGATATTTCTGTTGATGAAGATGTAGAAAAATATAAAAACAAGCGGACACAATACAAGCCATGTGATAAATGCACCAAGCATGAAAAAGGTGATTTTTCCTGTGTATATATCGCAAAAGAAGGAGAATCTTATCACACGGATCTTGGCTGCAGCGGGTTAAAAAGAACAGTCAAACAAGTGGATCTAAGTACATTAAAGGGGATGAGGCCATGCATGAGATGCGCAAAACAGGGGGATACATGACGGTTGAAGTCAGTGCGCTGCTTCCGATCATTTTGATGGTGCTATGGATGTTTTTTAGCTATCTGTTTTATTTTATGAACTGTGGAATCGCACAAGGAATCATGGAAGAAGCAGTGCAGAAAGCGGCAGATGTTAAAATTACAGGGGCAGAGTATGATACGGGAAAGTTGTCGTATCAGAAAGTAAATCAAAAGCTGATCACTGGAAATGTGATATCGTCAAACAAATCAGGAAATGCAAAAGCTGAAAAAGAGATAAAAGAACAATTGCGAAGGCATCTGTTTATGGCAGAAGTAAGTTTGGTTAGAGTATCGACAACACCGCTTAGAGTTTCAGCAAAAATAAAGACAAGATCAGCAGTTATGGCAGGTGATTTCTTAAGTATGTTTGGAATCCGCTTGTTTGAATATGAAGGAAATGATCAGGCGCAGGGAGATTTTGAGATCGATCAGATCAGGAGGTGGAATGCACTTGAAGGAGCAATGGATTAGAGAAGGTTTTTCCAGTTATTATGTTGTTAAAAAAGAACTGAAATTAACATATGAAAAAAATATTCTTTACAATCATACACTTCCGTGTCTTCTTCCATGTGAATTCCGGATCGAAGATGGAGAAGAATATTATTATTATGAAACAGGTATTTACACAAAGTTAAAAGACAGGATTTCTATGTTAGAACCGAAATTGTTTTTTGCGTATCTTTTGGAAGTTTTTGAACAGGTAGCTTCCTATCTGTTAGAGCTGGATCATTTAAAATTAGATTTGGAATCTATGTTTCTGGATAAAGAAGACCGGCCAGTTCTTTGTTATCTGCCTGAATATGAAAAAAAGATTGATGAGCAGCTCCGTGATCTTTTAGAAGAATGTATTGAGTATATTTCTGGAAATGATAAAAAGAGGGTTCGTTTTTATTATGAATTTCATAGTTTTCTTGTCAAAGAAAAACCGAATATGGAACAGATGAAGGATTATCTGGAAGTTCGGTCAGAGAAAACGAATGGTGAAATTTTAAGAGAAAAAATAAAAGATGAAGAATTGAAATCAGCACAAGATATGCAGGAGAATCTATCGGATTCTATAAGAGATGAGAATGATCATTCTGAAAAAGAAGAGATCAAAATTTATGAAAAAACACCGAAAAGAATTTTAATTCTGATCGGGAAAATGATAAGTGTTGTTGGTTGTTTTTGCAGCATATTTGGAATTGTTTATTTTGTATTAAAAATATTTGAATATGGATTTTATTATTTGTTTTTGATCGGATCACTAGTTTCGATCGCAGGCCTTGGTGTAAGTGTGTATGGATGTTATAAATTGTGGAAAAAGAATAAAAATCCAGAGATCTTTGTGGATTCATGGCGGAAAACAGAAAATGCTGCAGAATTATTGGATGAGAAAACAATTCTGTTAGAGGATGACAGGACAGTTCTTTTACTGGAAGAACCGATTGGAAGACTGGTCTCGAAGAATCCAGAACAAGAAGAAATTGTATTAAATGATGATGGATTTGTCATTGGAAGTTCCGCACAAGGAACAGATTATCAATTAGAAGGAATCGGGATCAGTCGGAGACATATAAGATTTTATAAAGAAGATGGAAATGTATGCTGTGAAGATCTCGATTCGACAAATGGTATAAAGATCAATGGTGTAAAATTAAATGGGAAAAAGAATAAAAAAGCAGTATTAAAAGAAGGAGATTGCATAAAGATCGGACTTGAGGAGTTTTATTTTAAACAAGACTAGCCTCTGTGTTATAATAGTAGATACATAAATCAAAGCGGAGGAAATTATGTATCAGAAAATCATAGAATTGTTAAGGATTCATGGATATACGAAAAATGATACCGAAACAGGGCCATGTTATGTAAAGAATATCAATGGAAGAAATAAATGTGTGTTCGTGATATTTGATAAGAACCCGGATGGAAGTAGTATTTTAGAAGAAGATCTATATCATTTGGAAGACCATGCAAGACAGCTGTTTGGTATGGATTGTGCTGTGTTGACGCTTATCTTATCGCAGGATGATAAACCAGTATTTCTTGATCCAAAGGATCAGTTCGATGATCTGTATGGACCATTATCCATAGTATTAGCACAGAATGAGGCAAGTCAAGCAGGGCAAGAATCGGAAATAGAAGTGAAAGATAATAAAAGTGTCAAGGATTTCTGGAAATCGCTCTATCAATATAAAGCAACTCTTCTGATCTTTACAGCTAATTTGATCTGTTTTATTTTGACAGAAACTTATGGAGACAAGATCTATGATTCATTTGCGTGTAATGCGTATATGGTAAAGAAACTGCATGAATATTATAGACTATTTACGTCAAATTATCTGCATTTTGGATGGGATCATTTCTTTAATAATATGGCAGTTTTTTTGATCCTTGGATCTTCTTTGGAGAAAGTGATCGGAAGTGTGCGATATGTCATTCTTTATACCGGAGCAGGCATTGCCGGAAGTATCATTTCTGTAGCATATTACAGCATGATAGGGCAAGATGTGTTGTCGGCAGGAGCTTCTGGTGCGATATTTGGATTAGTCGGTGCTCTTGCAGCAATATTTTTATTCTGCAAAGAACAACGACAGAGATTCGATGGATTTGGAATCTTTCTAATGATCGCAGGAAGTCTGTATCATGGATTCCAGAGTGGAACAACCGACAATGCAGCTCATATCGGAGGATGTATTGCTGGATTTATTTTGTCAATGCTTCTGTACGTGTTGGGCAGCTTAATTGCTGCTCATAAGCAGGGAAGATCAGTGTGAAAGTTGTTCCCTGATTCGGTGCAGAATCAATATGGATCTTAATATGAAGATCACGAGCAATATTTTGTACAACGGATAATCCAATTCCGTTTCCGCCGGGATGGAAGGATACACCACGGTAGAAAGCTCTCGATTGCTGTTCAGTGGTCATTCCGATTCCAGTATCGGATAAATTTAATACAATATGTCCCTGTTCTTTGCTTAAGTGGACTGTAATATGTGTAATATAAGGAGATCGGCAGGTCTCCTTTTTTTGTTGGATCGCTTTGACGGCATTGGAGATCAGATTATGAAATAACTGAAAAAGTTTTGATCTTGCACCGTAAACGTAAAAAGCGGTTCCGGGGTCTGCCTGAATAAAGAAGCGAATCTGTTCTTTATGGAGATAATAAGACCAGGAAGAACGGATTTCACTGATCACGCTGATCAGGTCGAGTGGTTCCATGGCGGCAGAAGATTCTTCTGCTGGTGCCAGAAACTGATGAATGAAATCAAATAAAGAAGAAAAATCATCTTTCATACGGTTCCAATGGTCATTTCCGGTAAGTGTATCATATGTTTTTTCAATGCACTGAATCTGTCCGTAGATGAGAGTCAGAGAATTGTTTATCTCATGTGAAAACGTAGAAAGTTCTTGTAAATCGTTCATTGTTGGCTCCTCTTGTAATTAAATTTCCTCTTTTATTATCGGAAAAAATAAGATTAAGGGCAAGAAAAAGCGTTCAAAAAAGTTCGATGTTTTCTGTCAAAAAACAATCATTGAAAAAGGATAGATACTCATGGTAAAATATAATGAAGTATGGCTATATGTCATATTTCAAAATAGAAAGGGGCATATGATATGTCTTACATGGCTTTATATAGAAAGTTCCGGCCAACACGTTTCAGTGAAGTAAAAGGTCAGGATCATATTGTGAAGACGCTTGAGAATCAGATGAGGACTGGGCGGATTGGTCATGCATATCTGTTTTGTGGGACAAGAGGTACTGGTAAGACAACAGTAGCCAAGATCCTTGCGAAAGCAGTAAACTGTGAACATCCAGTCGATGGGGAACCATGTGGAGAATGTGAAGTGTGCAAAGCAATCGCAGAAGGAAGTTCCATGAATGTGATCGAGATCGATGCAGCATCCAATAATGGTGTTGATAATATCCGAGAGATCAAGGAACAGGTACAGTATTCACCTGCAACAGGAAAGTACAAAGTTTATATCATCGACGAGGTGCATATGTTGTCTATAGGTGCTTTTAATGCATTGTTAAAGACACTGGAAGAGCCGCCAGAATATGTTATATTTATTCTTGCGACAACAGAAGTTCACAAGATACCGATCACGATCTTATCCAGATGTCAGAGATATGATTTTCATCGTATCACGGCAGCAACGATCAAGAAGCAGCTATCAGATCTGATGGAACAAGAACATGTTGATACAGAAGATAAGGCGTTGGAATATGTGGCACGAATGGCAGACGGTTCCATGCGTGATGCGTTGAGTTTGCTGGATCAGTGTATTGCATTTTATCTCGGTGAGAAATTAACATATGATAATGTTTTGGAAGTGCTGGGAACTGTTGATATTCAAGTGTATAGTGATTTGTTGGACATGATTCTTTCGCAGGATATCAATGGCGTGATGGATCTTCTGGAAGATGTGGCGAGACAGGGAAGAGAATGGTCACAATTTATTACAGATTTCCTATGGTATTTAAGGAATCTGCTCTTAGTCGGTCAAGGAAATGCTGCAGAGGAGGCATTGGAAGTATCAACAGATCAGTTGAAATTGCTGCAGGAGAAAGCACAGCAGGTGGAAGAAAACACACTGATCCGTTATATCAGAATCTTATCCGAATTGTTAGAGCGTATACGTTATGCGACATCCAAGAGAGTCCTTGTGGAAGTTGAGATGATGAAGATGTGCAGGCCACAGATGGAAGCAGACACAAACAGTCTGGCCGACAGGGTGAGACAGTTAGAACAGCAGTTAGAACAGTTGCTACAGTCAGGAATTCCAGTACAGCAGGCGGCACAAGCAGGACAAAATCAAATAGCACTGCAACAGGAAGTAAAATCAGAACAAGATCCTGTCGAACAGTTAAATGAGAAGTTTCCACCAGCAAAAGTTGAGGAACTTATAGAACTTGTGAATCACTGGAGAGATGTCAAACGCAATCTGTCACCACAGATGAAGTATTGTTTGCAGAGAGCAACACTTTCGGTCAACGAAGAAGGAACTGCGTTAAGAGTACTGTTCCCAAAAGAAATGAACGTGGAAAGTGGATATTTCTTAGAGGAACCAGAGCGTATTGAACAGCTTAAGCAGGAATTATCAAGACAGTCTGGCAGAGATGTCGAACTGGAAGTTAGTGTGATGAATACAGATAATGATGACAGTGATATGATCAATTTAGACTGCATTCATATGGATGTAAAAATAGAAGATTAAAACAAAACTTAAAAAAATGAATTTTCAGGAGGAATGAACAATGGCAAAAAGAAGTGGTGGATTTCCAGGTATGGGTGGAAATATGAATCAGCTGATGAAACAGGCACAGAAGATGCAGAAACAGATGGAGGAAACAACAAAAGCGTTAGAAGAATCCACATATGAAGCAACAGCAGGCGGTGGAGTCGTAAAAGTTGTTGTATCTGGTAAAAAAGAAGTAGTTTCTGTACATTTAGAAGAAGAAGTTGTAGATCCAGATGACGTTGAAATGTTAGAAGATCTGATCGTAGCTGCTACAAATGAAGCACTTCGTAAGATGGAAGAAGATTCTCAGGAGAAGATGGGAAAAGTCACTGGTGGATTAGGAGGAATGGGTGGAGGATTCCCATTCTAGATAGAGTGAGAGACTATGGATTATTACAGTAATCAGATCACACAGTTGATCGAAGAACTTGGGAAACTCCCCGGAATTGGACCTAAATCCGCAGGAAGACTGGCATTTCACATTATCAATATGCCACAGGATCAGGTGCAGAAATTGTCAGATACGATCATTTCCGCAAAGACTAATGTACATTATTGCAAAGAATGTTGTACACTGACAGACAATGAGATCTGTCCGATCTGTGCGAGTGACAAACGTGATCACAGCACGATCATGGTCGTTGAGAACACGAGGGACTTAATGGCGTATGAGAAGACAGGAAAATACGAAGGTGTCTATCATGTTTTACATGGAGCAATTTCTCCAATGCTTGGAATTGGTCCAGATGATATTCGTCTGAAAGAGCTGATGGCGAGACTGCAGGGAGATGTCAAAGAATTGATCATAGCAACAAACTCCAGTCTGGAAGGTGAGACAACAGCGATGTATATCAGCAAACTTGTCAAACCAACAGGTATCAAAGTCAGTAAGATCGCAAGCGGAGTTCCGGTTGGAGGAGATCTGGAATATATAGATGAAGTAACGTTACTTCGAGCATTAGAAGGACGTACCGAAATATAAAAATAAAAAAGAAGCTTTGGCTAAAGAAAAATGTTGATCAACGACATAAAACTTAAGTCAAGGCTTCTTTTTACATTATATAATCATAAAACAAAAAGAAAGAACCGACTAGCTAGGTCGGTTCTCTCTTTTAAAACAATAAGGAGAGGATTTTCATCCTCAAGAGGGGTAGGATTTGAAAGTATTAACTACTTTACGGTTTTTATTATCACATAAAAATGTGTCCAAATTGTGAACAAAATACACATTTTTTGTGAGAATGGAATAATATGATATAAGTGTCAAAAGCATAATTGATCAGAGGTCTTTTCTTGAAAAACAATAGTAAATGGGATAAAATACATCTAAACAGAGTAATATGTAAACTCTCAAAATAAGAACACACAGGAAGGAAGATATATAATATGAAGAAAGAAGATTGTATTTTTTGTAAGATCGCAGGTGGAGAGATTCCATCAAACACAATTTATGAAAACTCTGAGTTTAAAGTGATCATGGATATTGCACCAGCATCCAAAGGGCATGTACTGATCATTCCGAAAGAACATTTTAAAGATATCTATGAGATTGATGCGATCACAGCAGGAAAATTATTCCAGTTAGCAACGGTTGTTGCGAGAGCATTAAAAGAAGTGCTTCACTGTGATGGATTAAATGTTTTACAGAACAACGGACTGATCGCAGGTCAGACAGTATATCATTTCCATATGCATTTGATCCCAAGATATGAAGGGGATGACGTGACGATCGGATGGAAAGAACATTCCACAGAAGATATCGATATGGAACAATTAAGACAGGATATTAAAAAGGCACTCTAGGAGAGAAATATGGCAAAAACTTCATGGAAACCTGGAAATATGATCTATCCTTTGCCAGCAGTTATGGTGACTTGCAGAGATAAAGGTCAGGATAACATCATTACGATCGCATGGACAGGGACGATCTGTACAAATCCGCCAATGACATACATTTCTGTCCGCCCAGAGAGACATTCTTATGAAATGATCAAGAATAGTGGAGAATTTGTGATCAACCTGACAACAAAACAGTTAACAAGAGCAACGGATTTCTGCGGAGTACGTTCAGGAAGAGATGTTGATAAATTCAAAGAAGCAAGACTGACAAAAGAAGAAGCACAGGTTGTGGATGCACCGATCATCGCAGAAAGTCCGGTAAATATCGAATGTAAAGTAGAGAAGATCGTACCACTTGGCTCACATCATATGTTTATGGCGAAAGTTGTCAATATTATGGTGGATGATGATTATATGGAAGACAACGGACGCTTTGCGCTGGAAAAAACGAATCCGTTGATCTATTCACATGGCGGATATTATGAAACAGGAAAGAAATTAGGAACCTTTGGCTACTCAGTAAGAAAGAAAAAGAAAAGGAAGAAACCAAATGGCAGAAAAAAATAATAACTACATATTGATCGGGATGCCAGGTTCTGGAAAGAGTACGATCGGAGTACTTCTTGCCAAAGCCTTGGGTTATGATTTTGTGGACACAGATCTTGTGATTCAGCAAAAAGGAGGTGGTTTGCTAAAAGAGATCATCGCAAGAATCGGGAATGACGGATTCAAACAATTGGAAGAAGACGTCAATGCTTCGATCGATGTAAATAAATCCGTGATCGCACCTGGAGGAAGTGCTGTTTACAGTGATAAAGCAATGAGACACTTTAAAGAAATCGGGACTATAATTTATTTAAAACTAGATTACCAGACAGTAAAACGCCGCCTTGGGAACCTCAAAGCAAGGGGGGTAGTACTAGAAAAAGGTCAGACATTACGTGACCTGTATAATGAAAGAATTCCATATTATGAAAAATACGCAGATATCACAGTAAAACTGGATAAATTATCCATCGGGAACTCCTTAGAAAAAGTGTTGGAAAACCTCTAATAGTATGCTATAATATAATCTGTATGATTTTAAATAATTACCGAAAGATAGAAATTAGGTTTAATAATATAGATAGAGATAATTGAGGTGTATCATGGAACAGTATATCATTAAAGGTGGTAACCCATTAGTAGGAGAAGTAGTAATTGGCGGTGCGAAGAATGCAGCACTGCCTGTTTTAGCTGCGGCAGTAATGACAGACGGAAAATGTATGATAGATAATATGCCAGATGTAAGAGATATCAATGTTTTACTTCAGGCGATGCAGGAAATTGGAGCAGATGTAGACAGAACAGGAAAACACGAAGTAACGATCAGCGGAAAAGGAATTCATCCAGAGTGTGATGTAGACAATGAATTCATCCGTAAGATCAGAGCTTCTTACTATTTGATCGGTGCTTTACTTGGTAAATACAAGAGAGCAAGAGTTGCACTTCCAGGTGGATGTGAGATCGGAAGCCGTCCGATCGACCAGCATATCAAAGGATTTAAGATGCTGGGAGCCCAGATTGAGATTGAGAATGGTATGATCAGTGCAACAGCAGAGGAATTAAAGGGAGCCCATATTTACATGGACGTTGTTTCTGTAGGAGCGACGATCAATGTTATGATGGCAGCATCGCTTGCTAAGGGAAATACGATCATCGAGAATGCAGCAAAAGAGCCACATGTCGTTGATGTAGCGAATTTCTTAAACAGTATGGGAGCAAAGATCCGTGGAGCAGGAACTGATGTCATCCGTATCAAGGGTGTTGAGAAGTTTGGAGATTGTCAGTACTCCATCATTCCAGACCAGATCGAAGCTGGAACATTTATGACAGCAGCAGTCGCAACAAAGGGTGACATTATGATCAAGAATGTTATTCCAAAGCATTTAGAAGCAATTTCTGCAAAATTAATCGAAATTGGAGCAGAAGTTGTAGAATTCGATGACGCAGTACGTGTATCAGCGACAAAACGTCTGGAATCTACAAACATTAAGACATTACCATATCCTGGATTCCCAACGGATATGCAGCCACAGATGGCGGTAACACTTGCATTATCCAATGGAACAAGTGTGATTTCAGAGAGTATTTTTGAAAATCGTTTTCGCTATGTGGATGAACTGACAAAGATGGGAGCAACCATTCAGGTCGATGGAAGAACTGCGATCATCAGCGGAGTTGAGGGATTTACAGGAGCTGACGTACACGCCCCAGACTTAAGAGCTGGAGCAGCCCTTGTCATTGCAGGATTATCTGCAAAAGGATTTACAACCGTCAGCGATATTGGATATATTTATCGTGGATACGAACAGTTTGAACAGAAGCTTAAACAATTGGGTGGAGAGATTCAGCTGGTTAACAATGAAAAAGAAGTTACAAAGTTTAAGTTAAAGATAGGATAAAAGGAGAATTGCCTGAATGAGACAATACCTGAAAAACGAAGTGTTCAAAGTATCCAAGTGGGTAGAATTATTTATATCAGCGATCATTATGATCGCAGTCATCGGAGGAACAATCTATCTGGTAAAAGATGTGGTACAATTAATGATGAATTACCCAACATCCAGAGATATTTATAAATTTGTTGGTGTAGCGTTTAATCTCGTCATTTGTATCGAGTTTGTAAAGATGCTTTGTAAACATACCCCAGATACGTTAGTAGAAGTTATGATGTTTGCCATTGCAAGGCAGATGATCGTGGAACATACGAGCCCACAGCAGAATCTTATAGTAGTTTTAGCAATCGCGATTTTATTTGCGATCAAGAAATTCTTTTTTGGAAAGTTTGATGATATAGATAAGACAGTATTTTTGCCAACTCAGAGAATTTCAAGTATCAATGAACTGGTTCATGTGGAAATTCCAAAAGAAACACAGCATCAGACATTGGGAGAATTACTTGAGAAACAAATTGGAACAGAGAGTGGGAATTTTCAGGTAGGACAGTGTTATTTCTTTAAAGGAGGAGCACTTCGTGTTGCCAAGGTAAAGAATGGTAAGATAACACAGATCGAAGTTATCCGGAGTAAGAATGCACCGGTTGTGTTAAAGAGGTAAATAAAGGCCCGGAATCCTTCGGGTCTTTTCATGATATTTTACAAATAACAGATATATTTTAAGAAAGGATAATAGAATGGATAAAGTATTATTCACATCAGAGTCCGTGACAGAAGGACATCCAGATAAAATCTGTGATCAGATTTCTGATGCAATCTTAGATGCACTTTTAGAACAGGATCCAATGAGCCGTGTTGCATGTGAGACTTGCACAACAACAGGAATCGTTATGGTCATGGGAGAGATATCTACAAAAGCATATGTAGATATTCAGAAAATTGTCCGCGATACTGTTCGTGAGATTGGATATACAAGAGGTAAATATGGATTTGACGCTGATACATGCGGTGTTATTACAACAATCGATGAACAGTCCAGTGACATTGCCATGGGTGTAGACAAAGCACTAGAAGCAAAAGAGAATAACATGACAGATGAAGAGATCGACGCAATTGGAGCCGGAGATCAGGGAATGATGTTTGGATTTGCTACTAATGAAACAGAAGAGTACATGCCATACCCAATCTCTCTTGCACATAAGCTTTCAAGACAGTTAACAAAAGTGAGAAAAGATGGAACATTGTCATATTTAAGACCAGATGGTAAAACACAGGTAACTGTAGAATATGATGATGGAAAACCAAGTCGTCTTGATGCAGTTGTGTTATCTACACAGCATGATCCAGATATCACTCAGGAGCAGATTCATGAAGATATCAAACGTGAAGTATTTGATAAGATCCTTCCAGCAGATATGGTTGATGATGAAACAAAATTCTTCATTAACCCAACAGGAAGATTCGTGATCGGTGGACCACACGGAGATGCAGGGTTAACAGGAAGAAAGATCATCGTAGATACATACGGTGGATACGCACGTCATGGTGGTGGAGCTTTCTCTGGAAAGGACTGTACAAAAGTAGACCGTTCTGCAGCTTACGCAGCACGTTATGTAGCGAAGAACATTGTAGCAGCCGGATTAGCTGACAAATGTGAGATTCAGTTATCTTATGCGATCGGTGTAGCAGAGCCAACATCTATCATGGTTGATACATTTGGAACAGGAAAGAAATCCAATCAGGAATTGGTAGACCTGATCCGTAAACATTTTGATCTGCGTCCAGCAGGAATCATCAAGATGTTAGATTTAAGAAGACCAATCTATAAACAGACAGCAGCATATGGACATTTCGGAAGAAATGACCTTGATCTTCCTTGGGAGAGACTTGACAAAGTTGATCTGTTAAAAGGTGAATAAAACGAAACACATCACTAGGCAACTCAGGAGGAAATCGAGTGAAAAATGAATTAGTGATCGTCATCGATTTTGGTGGTCAGTATAATCAGTTAGTTGCACGCCGCGTTCGCGAGTGTAATGTATACTGCGAGATTTATTCTTACAAGATCGGTATCGATAAAATCAAAGAAATGAATCCAAAGGGAATCATCTTAACAGGTGGACCAAACAGCTGTTATGAACCAGATTCCCCAACATACAGCAAGGAATTATTCGAACTTGGAATCCCAGTTTTAGGATTATGTTATGGAGCACAGCTGATGCAGCATGTCCTTGGAGGAAAAGTAGAGAAAGCCGAAGTCAGCGAATATGGTAAAACAGAAGTTCTGATCGACAAGAAAGATTCCAAGTTATTTGAAAATGTATCAGAAAAAACAATCTGCTGGATGAGTCATACAGACTACATTTCACAGGTGGCTCCAGGATTTGAAATCTCTGCACATACAGCAGACTGCCCAGTTGCAACAGCTGAGAATGCAGACAAGTCCTTATATGCGATCCAGTTCCATCCAGAAGTACTCCATACAGTTGAAGGAAAGACAATGTTGTCTAATTTCGTATTAGGAGTCTGCGGATGTGCAGGAGACTGGAAAATGGATGCTTTCGTAGAAAGCACAATTAAAGAAATCCGCGAGAAAGTCGGAGATGGAAAAGTGCTACTTGCCTTATCAGGAGGAGTAGATTCATCCGTAGCAGCCGGATTATTATCAAGAGCCATTGGAAAACAGTTAACATGTGTATTCGTCGATCACGGATTATTACGTAAAGACGAAGGAGACGAGGTAGAAGGCGTATTTGGAGAAAACGGACAGTTTGATCTAAACTTTATCCGTGTCAATGCACAGCAAAGATACTATGACAAATTAAAAGGAGTCACAGAACCTGAAGCAAAACGTAAGATCATAGGAGAAGAATTCATCCGAATCTTCGAAGAAGAAGCGAAGAAGATCGGTGCAGTAGACTTCTTAGCACAGGGAACAATCTATCCAGACGTAGTAGAAAGCGGATTAGGTGGAGAATCAGCAGTCATCAAATCCCATCATAACGTAGGAGGATTGCCAGACTTCGTAGATTTCAAAGAAATCATCGAACCATTACGTGACCTGTTTAAAGATGAAGTAAGACAGGCAGGACTACAGTTAGGAATTCCAGAAAGACTCGTATTCCGCCAGCCATTCCCAGGACCAGGACTAGGAATCCGAATCATCGGAGAAGTCACAGAAGAAAAAGTAAAAATCGTTCAGGACGCAGACGCGATCTACAGAGAAGAAATCGCCAAAGCCGGATTAGACAGAGAAATCAACCAGTACTTTGCAGCACTGACAAACATGAGAAGTGTAGGAGTTATGGGAGACTTCAGAACATACGACTATGCAGTAGCATTAAGAGCTGTCAAAACAATCGACTTCATGACAGCAGAAGCATCCGAGATTCCTTATGAAGTATTGAATAAGGTAATGAACAGGATTATTAATGAGGTTAAGGGAGTTAACAGAGTAATGTACGATTTAACTTCTAAGCCACCTGGAACTATTGAGTTTGAATAATTTTAAAAAGCTCGCAAAGCCTAGTAAAATGGGCATTTGCGAGCTTGTTTTTTGCCTTGCGGTACTAAAATGGTACTAAAGTGAGCTGTGCAGGAATAGAAAATTGATGGCTTGGAATGCTTGCATTCCACAGACAGCAGGTTTCTATTCCTATAGGGCGAACGCCCTCCATCGAGATGCAGCGAAGCGGAATCGAGATGGTGCACAGCGGATGGAATTATGTTCTACGCATGAGGCCATGTTATTTTCCACTCAAAATATTCATTAGGAGAAATCTCTCCATTATTTAATTTCGTTTTCATTTCACACCATTCCGAAAGGAAATCATTTACCAATCCATATTCAAAAGTTAATGCGACAGGTGAGCCTGCACTTTCATAATCATCTTCATTGTAAGTTGGTCTGGCAGTCTCGGAAGTTTTTGCCGGAGTCATTGCAGTCAGATGAATTAGGTTGCCGGAATTGCAAATAATATTAATCAGGCGGTAAAGCTTGGCAATTCACAGGGGAGGTTGTATTACAGCGACATTGACAAGCTGCAGAACAGTCTGGATGATGTAAAAAAAACATTCGGGGAGGTGCTGGAAGTATGGCGATTACAAAGATCCTGAATATTATGGAATCAGAGGGCAGAAATCCGGCATCGCACCTGAAGAATGCTTTGGAATATATCCAGAATCCGAATAAGACAGAAGAATGTGTACTGGTTGGCGGTATCAACTGCCTGCCAGACACTGCATTTGAGCAGATGGAAGAGACGAAAAATATATTTCATAAAACAGGTAAAAGGCATGGCTATCATGTGATCATATCGTTTTCACCGGAGGAAAAAGTAACAGCAGGACAGGCAATGTATGTGCTTGAGCACTTTGCAAAGGATGTGCTTGGTGACGATTATGAGGCTGTGTATGCGGTTCATACTGACAGGGAGCATATGCATGGACATCTTATCTGGAACAGTGTCAGCATGACAACCGGCAAGAAATACAATTCACCGAAAAGCAACTGGAAGAATCATCTCCAGCCTATCACAAATAAATATTGTGATGAGCTGGGACTTTCCATTATGCCAGCAGAGTACAGCAGAAACCCTAAGAATATCAGCAGGGACAAGTGGGAAAGAGAAATGTCAATGAAAGAGATAATTCTCAGGGATGCAAAAATGTGTACGTATGCAGCAGGGAATGTAGAGCATTTTAAATATCTGATGAAAAGACTTGGATATGTATTCAAGAAAGATGCGTGGATGGAGGTGCAGGCACCGGGATTTAGATATTATCATAAACTGGCAAAGCTGGATGAGATGTTTTCAGAAGATATGTTACGGCATCATGTGGATATGCCCTGGATGGCAAAGCCTTACTTTTATTCGTCGGATATCAGGGGATTGCACAGGGCGAAGCTGTCACCATTCCAGAAGAAGTTTTATGCAAAGCTGTACAGATTAAGGATTGTAGAGCAGAAGCGGTTTGTAGTTTGCGGAGCAAAGTATACGGAAGATTTGAAGAGATTTCATCAGTTACAGGACGAATATCTGTTGCTTGTGAATAATGACATCAGAGATGTTGTGGAACTGGTGAATTTTAGAAGTGAGCAGAAAGAAAAGATTCAGCAGATTGAGGACAGACAGCATAAAATATACAGAGAAAGCTCAAGCCGGAAACGCAGTATTAAGAATGAAGAGCAGTACCGGGAATATCAGATATGGCATGTGGAAGTGCAGGAAGAACTGGATGAACTGAAGCAGGAGAAAAAGGATATTAAGAGACAGATACAGTTTGCTGATGGCATTATAAAAGAAGATTTGTATACGGCTTATTATGCGGTGTCTGGGAAAGAAGAAATCGTTGCAGACAGGGATGTTGAGATACCGGGGATGGAAAAGGAGGCTGTGTCAGAGAAAGATGTGGCTGTTGAGCCGGAGACGAATGTTGAGGTAGTGAATCCAGACAATAATCAGAATGATACGTCTGTAATGCCAGATATTCGTAATGTGTCTGATGTAAATACGACAAGAATGGATGAAGATATTGCTGATGTAACAGGTAAAAGTGAATTTATGGAATCTGAAGAAAAAGTGCCTGTGGACAAAGCTGGCTGGATTGTCAGGAGGGTATCAGAGCTTGGTGGTTATGAGAATATTAGTGATTCTGTTAAGGCTGATATATTCGGATTTGATATTGCTGATATTAGTGGAAGCATATGGTTGTTCTCGGATGTAATGAAAAGGCTGGGGATAAAGCTGGATGGAGATGAGCTTTATGAGGAATTCCAGAGGATTTATGATGAAGCAGTTAGCAGAGATGTTGATAAAGGTAAGGCGGAAGATAAAATATGGAATAAGGGCAGAGGGAGATGATTCCTCTGCATATTCCTGATTCACTTTACGCAGCTGAATTATATATTAAAAACTAGGAAACAATCGCAAGATATTGCGATTGTTATTGATGATGTAGTGATTCTGTGATATCATATAAAAATATGGTACATGAAGGCGGAGGTCAAAATGAATGCATTGGTAATGAATTGTAGTCCTGTACGAAATGGAGCAACAGCAGAAATTGTTAATATAGTTACTGCTTGTCTGGAAAAGAAACATGATGTTATTGAAACTGTGTGTAAGATTATAGAGGAAGTATCATTTGCAGGAAACGATTCAGTTGTGCCAAGTACGATAGAAGGTAAATGCGTGCAGGATGCGGACAGGTTGGATGCAATCGGAGCAATTGGAATTGCAAGAGCATTTGCTTATGGTGGTAGTAAAGGTAGAAAGATTTATGATCCGGAGATAAAATCTTTGGTAAATATGAGTAAAGAGGAGTATCAACAAAATCAAGATTCAACAAGTGTCAATCATTTTTATGAAAAACTATTACTGCTTAAAGATATGATGAATACGGAAACAGCAAAAAGAATAGCTGAGCATAGGCAAGTAGTCATGGAGAATTATCTTGAGGAATTCATAGCAGAGTGGGAAGGAGAACGGTAATATGTTAGAAGTTAAATTTTATGATATAGTGGATGACGCATTGTTGAAGTTTGCAGTGATTATTTCCCAGAGTAATGGGAAGTGGGTATTCTGTAAACATAAAGAACGTGATACATATGAAGTTCCAGGAGGACATCGCGAAGAAAGAGAAGTATTATTGATTCGCATAGCGGATATTGATAAATATGATGAAAAGAAAAAAGAGTTTGATATTATTACCAAGTATTCAAAATTGGGTATTCCAATGTCAATGCCGGTAGAATTTGGGATATGTAATCAAAATAGAAATGTTTATATGATTTTGACTTGGATAAAAGGACAAGATTTAGAAACTGTTTTGCCACGTTTATCTGAGAATGAGCAGTATCTATTAGGGCGACAGGCGGGAGATATTTTGAGAAAAATACATAGTATACCTGTGGAAGAAAAAGATATTCCTGTTAACACCAAGGTGGATAAGAAATGGTTACAGCTTTCGAGATATGAGGCATCTAGCGTCAGAATTGCAAAAGATGAAATTGCGGTTAAATATGTGAAAGATAATATACAAAAGATATGGAAAGAAAAACCAGTATATCAACATGGAGACTTTCACCCAGGAAATCTGATATATATGGAAAATGGCGAAATAGGTGTAATAGATTTTAATCGTTGGGAAGTAGGCGATCCGTACGAAGAGTTTTATAAATTGGAGAGCTTTGCCAGAGAATTAAGTGTTCCGTATTGTATAGGTCAGATACAGGCTTATTTTAATGATGAAGTTCCGGAAGATTTTTGGAGTATTCTTGCAGTGTATGTAGCACATGCCTCTTTATTTTCAATAAAATGGGCAGAAAAATTCGGGCAATCAGACATAGATGGAATGCTTGAAAGATGCAAGGTAGCATTTGAAGATTATGATTATTTTAAAAGAAATATACCGGTGTGGTATAAAGAAAAAGAGCTTTTTAACATGAAAAATAAGGTTGGAGAAGCAAATAAAAATGACTTAGATGAAATATTGGGATTATATCTTTATTTACATGAGAAAAGTATCCCTGAAGATTCACAGGAATTGCGAAATACTTGGGATGATATTATAAATGATAATAACCATCATCTTATCGTTTGTGAGGTGGACGGTAAACTTGTGGCATCATGTGTCTGTGTGATTATTCCTAACCTTACGAGAAATGTGCGTCCATATGCATTTGTGGAAAATGTAGTGACACACGGAGATTATCGAAAGAAGGGGTATGCAACTGCTTGTTTGAATTTTGCAAAGCAAATAGCGAAGAAGAATAATTGCTATAAAATGATGCTGCTGACAGGTTCTAAGGAAGAAAGCACATTAAATTTTTATCTGAATGCTGGATATAACAGTTCGGATAAGACGGCATTTATCCAGTGGATTGATATGTAAAACTTGAAAGGAAATAGAAAAATGAGAGATATGCATGTACATACTGAGTTTTCATGCGATTCTGAAGCTAAAATAGTAGATTATATTTCAGAAGCAAAGAATAAAGGTATAACGACTATTATTTCGTAATCTGTTAGATGAAGATTTGGTTATAGAAATCAATACATCCTCTTTAAGAAAAGGACACGAGCAGATGATGCCGGGTAGGGAATTATTGGAGATATATAAAGCGAACGGCGGAAAATATGTCACGATAGGTTCGGATGCTCATGTTGTAGAGGATGTTGGTGAAGATTATGTGATGGCAAAAAGTTTGTTAGAAGAAGTAGAATTACAGGAAGTTGTGTATAAGCAAAGACAGAGATGTATAGTTTAGAAGTTAGGTGTTAGTAATGGAATTGTTTGGAAAAGAAAGTGTTTATAAATACAAAAGAGCAAGTATAGAAGATATTGATGAACTGGTAAGAACAAGAATTATTGTCCTACGTGCAGCAAACAAATTATCTGATGATGTGGATATGTCGGTGGTGGAGAAGGAGTCCCCGGCATATTATAAGCGAGCATTGGAATCTGGTGAGCAAATTGCATATCTGGTGTACGATGATAAAACTTTTGTTGGTGCCGGTGGTGTCAGCTTTTATCAGGTGATGCCCACCTATCATAATTCAACTGGTAAAAAGGCATATATTATGAACATGTATACCGCACCCAAATATCGTAGACAGGGAATAGCAAAGCATACATTAGATTTGTTGGTAAATGATGCGAAAGCTCAGGGCGTGTCACAGATTGCCTTAGAGGCAACGGATATGGGACAACCATTGAACCAGACGAAGGTAGTGTAGAAGAGCGATGGACAGATAATCAATATACACAAATTGTCGGTAGTACTGATGAATTGCGTAAATTTGATGATGAAATATTTGATATGATTATTTGTCATAATGTCCTGGAGTATGCCGAAGATAGAGCAAATATTGTTAAGGAATTTGCAAGGATTTTAAAACCTAATGGCAAGATTTCTATTGTAAAACATAATCGTGCAGGCAGGGTGATGCAGATGGTTGTACTTTTAAATGACTTTGAACATGCCCATAGCTTACTGGATGGTAATGATGGGATGGCTTCCAAGTACGGAGCAATTCGTTACTATGAGGATACAGATGTTGAAAAATGGTGTCCTGAACTTACGATTACAAGGACGCTGGGGATGAGAACTTTCTGGGATATGCAACAAAATCAGGAAATACATAAAGATGCTGATTGGCAGGATAAAATGGTGGAAATAGAGATGCGGGTATCGGAAATGGATGGATATAAAGATATCGCATTTTTTCATCACTTGATAATTGAAATGAGATAGGAGGCACCGTATGACGAGAGTGTATTTCGTGCGTCACGCACAGCCGGAACATAATTGGAAAGAAGACAGAACAAGACCTTTGACAGAAGAAGGGAAGGTCGATTCTGCAATTGTACTAGAGTTCTTGAAAGACAAGAAAATTGATGCATTTTATTGTAGTCCATACAAGCGCAGTATGGATACTATTGCAGAGGCGCAACATGGAAGCTTTAAATGAAATTTTATCAGATAATGCAGATAAAGAAATTGTGATAGGAACTCATGGTACTGCCCTTAGTACGATATTGAATTTTTATGACAATAGTTTTGGATGCGAAGATTTTCTGCGAATTATTGATTGGATGCCGTATATTATTGAATTAGATTTTGAAGGTGATAAGTTGGTCGGCAGACAGGAACATTGTCATGTGGAGAAGGAATTTAAGGGAAAACAGCGTGCGGATCAGAAGTAGTGAGGAATAGATGAATACAAGATATTATATGGTCATTATCAAGGGGAAAATAAAGACATCCGAAATAATGTCATGTGTGTACAATAGAAATACCCAAAAATGGGATGTAAAATTCAATACCGAAAAAACATACTCGTATGCATATTTGAATGTGGAAAAGTTGACTGATCCAGATGTTTTAAATCCTAATATGTATCGTATTAGCAGAGAAGGACGAGAGTTTTTTGACATTAAAGCAATATATGTATTTAGGAGTAACTACGAGTCTTATTGGCATATCTGTTTTGGTGATGGTAGTGAAAGAGATTATCGTCGGAGCGACTTGCGTATTATAGAGTCCTGTCTTAACCAAAGTCAGTCATCAAATGTATTTGAATATATAAAGCAAATTGCAGGTTTGAGTAATCTTAGGAATGAAGAGACTGGTGAAAAACTATTGTCTAAGAGGTTTGACAAGATTTCTTTTGTGGGTAGTGATGTAGCCTTAGCAAAGTATTTGAATCCATTATCGTTACAGGGAAAAAGAGCAGGACACGAATATATTCCGATTTTCCCATTTGGATGCAATAACAGTCAGTACAAGGCTGTGAAAAATGCTATGGAGAATCAAATTAGTGTTATACAGGGGCCTCCTGGGACAGGCAAGACACAAACTATATTAAATATTATTGCCAATATATTGATGCAGGGAAAAACGGTACAGATAGTATCCAATAACAATTCGGCGACGGAAAATGTATACGAAAAATTATCATCATCCAAGTACAATTTAGGTTTTGTTGCTGCAACATTAGGAAGTTCTAAGAACAAGAAAATATTTGTTGAGCATCAGGATACAAATTATCCGGACTTTTCGCTTTGGAAAACGAATGAAAATTCATATGATTTGCAGAAAAGAATAGCAGGGCAATCCAGCCAATTGAAAACTGTTTTTGATAAGCAGGAGAAACTTGCGTGTTTAAGGAAGGAACTTTCACAATTGGTTACAGAACAGGAATATTTCAATCAATATGTCGAAGAATCAGATGTTAATACAGACACTATAAAGTTTAAGAAAAAACTATCTTCAAAACATTGGATGGTATTGTGGCAGGAGTGTCAGTTGATTTCAGAAGAGAAAAAGGTAATAGGACTTTGGTTTAAGATAAAAGGCTTTTTAAAGTATGGAGTAATCAATTGGAATTTTTATAAGCAGGATATTTCGAAGATAATTACAACTTTTCAGGCTATGTATTATCGAGCAAAGCAGGCAGAATTGTCTGCTGAGATTACAGATATTGAAAAGTATTTAAATAATGTGAATAAGAATTTGCTTGATGATTTATGCAATCAGTCAATGGTTGTATTGAAAGATAAACTGGCAAGAAAATATGAAGGTAAAAGCAGTAGAAAGATATTTAGCGAAGATAATTTGTGGAAAGAATCATATGATGTTCTTGATGAATATCCTGTTATTTTAAGTACAACATTTTCATCAAGAAATAGCCTGAATTCAGATGTAGTGTACGATTATCTTATCATGGATGAGGCATCACAGGTAGATATTGCAACCGGTGCGTTGGCACTTTCCTGTGCAAGGAATGTTGTTGTTGTGGGAGATACCAAGCAGCTTCCTAATGTTGTTACAGAAGATATTAAAGCCAAAGCAAAAGCTATATTTGATACATTTAATGTGAATGAAGGCTATCAGTATACAAAGAGTTTTTTACAATCAATTTTGGATGTTATGCCAAATGTAACGCAAACATTATTACGGGAGCATTATAGATGTCACCCTAAGATAATTAATTTCTGCAACCAGAAATTCTATCGTGGTGAATTGATTATAATGACAACGGATAAGGGTGAAGAAGATGTCTTATCGGTGGTAAAAACAGTCGCAGGAAATCATGAGCGTAATCATTATAGTCAGCGTCAGATAGATGTTATTAAAAATGAGATTATACCTAAATATGTTTCCAATCTGGAAGAAACAGGTATTATCGCACCATACAAAAATCAGGTAGAAGCATTGAGTAGAGAAATAACAGATATCGATGCTGCTACAGTGCATAAGTTCCAGGGTAAGGAAAAAGAGAATATTATTATATCTACTGTGGATGATGAAATATCTGATTTTGCAGATGATCCATATTTAATCAATGTTGCTGTATCACGAGCGAAGAAGAAATTGATGTTGGTTGTAACTGGAAATGAGCAATCAAAAGAGCACAATATAACAGATTTAATAGATTACATCCAATATAACAATTTTGAGGTGGCAGAGAGTAAAATATATTCCATTTTTGATTATCTTTACAAGCAGTATACCGAGGAAAGAATGGTATATTTGCAGAAGCATAAAAAGATATCAGAATTTGATTCGGAGAATCTAATGTATTCATTGATAGAGGAAATCATCGCTGATAATAAGTATTCAAGCTTAGATGTTGTATGCCACTTTCCGTTGAATATGTTGATTAAAAATCCGGAATTATTAAACGAACAGGAATGCAAGTATGCAATGAATACGGCAACACATTTGGATTTTCTGATATATAACAGAATTGGCAAAAAGCCTGTATTGGCGATTGAGGTTGACGGATATGAATATCATAAAAAGTATACTGTGCAGGCTTCAAGAGATTTGATGAAAAATCATATAATGGAGCTATATGAAATTCCGTTACTGAGATTTAAAACAAATGGCAGCGGTGAAAGAGAAAAGATTGTAGAAATGTTGGACAAGTTGGTAGGATAACGAAAGGAAAGGTGCATATGGAGATTATAAGAAGGGATGATTTACAGGACCTTTTAGATGCAGTCAGGGTGAATCCATATGGCAAATTCTTAATAACAGGTATTGCGGGAAGTGGCAAGACTTTTTTGTTAAACATAATTGGGAAGATATTAGAGGAACAAGGAAAGAAAATTTGGTATGAAAACATGGCTTTTTCGCAGATGGGAAATAAAATATGGAAACAACTATCAGAGTTTGAAGACGTTGTCTGTTTAGTGGATGGTTTGGACGAAATATATAGATATAAGCAAATTACTGAACATATAAAAAATGGTAGAGGATGCTATATATGTACTGCCAGAGAAAATAAATTTGATATCAAATTTGATTATGAAATAAAGTTAAAGCCATTAACAGATAACCAGATATTATTGTTTATTAGTGATTATCTTGGTACTAGTATTTCGAATGAGAATATTGTGGATGATGTTATTAAAGGACTTGATAAGCAAAATTTAATGCCAAGAATGATAGCTGAAAAGCTTCATACAAAATTAAAGGGTGAGGGGCTTAATGAATATTTTCTTGATTTTGAAAAGAATATACATCAATTATATACATATAAAGGTGGTGTATCTTTACAATATCCTGAGATAGTAGTTCCGGAACGGAAAATTATTAGAGTTCCAGATGAATTGAAAAATGATATAAAGATAGTAACGCATTCACTTGTGGATAAAGTCGCATTAAGACCAGAAATACTTCAAGAAATAACACCTAGACAGTTTGAGGAATTAGTTTGTGAATTATTTGAAAGAAAAGGATATAATGTGCAACTTACGAAACAGACGAGAGATGGTGGTAAGGATTTGATTGTTCTTAATAATTCCATGTTAGGTGATTTGGTGATTTATGCTGAGTGCAAAAAGAAAGCTCCTAAGCATCCTGTGAATGTTGGACTTGTTAGACAACTATATGGAACCGTTGAAGCGGACAGAGTTACAGCTGGAATAATGGTAACTAACTCATATTTTTCTGAGGATGCCCGTAGATTTCAACAGACGATAAAAAGTAGAATGAATTTAATTGATTATTCAGAATTAATGAGGCAGATAATGGATTGCAGGTAAGAAAATATTATTTATTAAAGGTGAATGGAGACGTTGTTATGGCAGTATCATATAAAAGGTTATGGAAATTATTGGTTGATAAAGAAATGAGTAAATCAGATTTGCGCAAAAAGGCAGAAATTGCTCCTAACACAATGACGAAGCTTCGACGTGACGAAGAGGTAAGTCTTGCGATACTTAGCAAGATATGTAGGACTTTAAATGCAGATTTTGGAGATATTGTGGAGTACGTACCGGATGCGGAAATATGGGATTTGTATAATGAAAATGGAGAACTTCTTGGAAAAGATCATATCAGAGGTGAACAATTACCGATAGACGGATACCATCTGGTGGTGCATGTGTGGATTCGTAATTCTAAGGGAGAATACCTGATTTCACAGCGCTCCGCAAACAGACCAACATATCCTTTAATGTGGGAGTGTGTAGGTGGTTCAGTTGTAAAAGGCGAGGATAGTTTGATGGGAGCAATTAGAGAAACAAAGGAAGAAGTTGGTATTGACTTGAACCCACAAAATGGACAGGTTCTTTTTACAAAAACACGTAAGATTATAGGCGGTAAGATTTATAATGATATTATGGATGTTTGGCTGTTTGAGTATGATGGAGAAGTTGATTTAAGTAATGCTACAACAGATGAAGTGGCACAGGTTACTTGGATGACGAGGGAGCAGATCAAGGAATTGTTTAAACATAATATGTTTGTGGAAACGTTGGAATACTTCTTTACGGAAGTGGATAAGCAGTAATAAATTGTTTATCAAAAGTGTTGGTTCTTGTATGAGACCGTTGGAAAAGCTTGTAGTAAAGCGGAGAGGAGAAATTTTAACAAGGAGTTTGTTAAGAGAAGGATTGAAATGTTATTGATTGAGCCTATAAGTGCAATTACATCTTGGGAAGATTATGAATATCAAGGACATGTAGCTTTGTATATTGCGTTAAAAAGTATATTGGATTTATTGCAGAATGGTAAGAGTGTTTCAGATTATGATTTACAAATTGAGGGTGAAGAAGATTTTTCTATAAGAAAAGATTGTAAATATATTTCATTGCATCAAGTCAAGGCAGGTGCAATAAGACTGGAACAAAATGATAAATTTTCATTCGTAATTGGGATTCTTCAGAATGAAGCGGAATATGGGTATTTTCATATAGCAAATGGGAAAAGAATTCCGGTAGATTTTGTTTCATCAACATTGACATATATTAGTATGCTGAAGAATGAATTAAAGAAAAAAGTAATAGAAAAAAAGGATATTGCGGATACAGATAATGAAGATAATTATATTGTATTGGATAAAGTGTCAGGAAATCATAAAAAGGCTGATGTGTATAGTTTGATAAAGTATGTATCTAAAAATTCAAAAGATATAGCTAAGATACAGTCAGTAATTATAGAGATTGATAATGCATTAGATACATACAAAACTATCATAGAGAAGAAAATAGATAAGTTAAAAAAGGATAATCCGTTATTATGTGATGATGAAGCGTTCTTGTGTGCATATGATGAAAAATACGACAATGTAAAAGAGATTCGTTTAAAAGCATATGAGGTCATAGTTGAAATATTAACGATAAAATGTCCGGAGTATACGTTTGTTGATGCTGATTATGCAGCATTGGTTTATGATCAGCTGTTGCTGTACATGAAAAATAGAATTACGGACTTTTATATTGAAAAAAACAAGATTGGAAAATGTATATTGACATTTAGTGAGATGGTAGAACAGATAATAGTAGACTATCACGAAAAAATAGATACTGTTGCATATCAATATTTTCAGGTATTAAGAAGCATTCGAGATGCTTATGCAGAGTACCCAAATGAGCCAGGGAATCATTGTACTGAAAGCAACTGTAAAGATTGTAATAGTTCTGATGCTTGCAATTTGTTTAAGCAAATTAGCATCTTGAATGAAAAAACGGAAATTGATAAAAATCAGATTATACATAATTTAATATTAAAAACACCTGTAGTAGGCAAAAACAATAATTTACCGCAAGATAGTATGGTTTCGCATTTATTTCTTAATCTTTTGGATGAAATTAAAACGTTAGGTCTTGAAAGAAACAATGCATATCAGACAGTAAAAGATAGTAATAAGACATATAGGTTAACATTGGATAGCAGTTATGACATAAATGAATTCCAAAAGAATTTGAAAAAAGAATCGGAAAAAGAATCAGATAGGTCATTACTATACGAATGTGATGTTCTAATTACAGATCGATTATCTGAAGAATCTCTATTTTTTAATGGTGGGGACATAAGTGTATTAACAGAAAAAGAATTAAAAGAGATAAGTGGAATAACTTCTTCTACAATTGAAAAGATGAAGAAAGATTGTAACAGACCTAAAGTTATTAGACTTATAGATAGAAATAAGGCATTAGGAGAATTGAAGTAATGAATGAGATAATGAATAAATTGTTTGAACAATATAATTTTGTTAAAACATGGGAAGAAGATAACAGAATGTTTTATGTTAATACTGATAAAAATGTTGTCAGCTATTTTATCTTGAATTTTATTGACTGTACTAACATTTTAGATAAAGAGGAACTTATAAGAGCAGAATTGGACAAATTGGAGGAAGAATATATTGATGCAGAAAGCGATAAAAAAGGAATAAAGTACTCAATAATTAATTCTTTTAAAACTGTGCAAGAGATATCACAGATTGATAAGAATACATCAGCCATATATCTTGTTAAATTTTCGGAAGAAAATATGTTGACCAAGTACAAAAATTTGATTTATTCAATTGAAGAGTCACCAAATTATTTTAAAAGATATATTTTACCATATACAGAAAAGCAGGTAGTTGGATTAAAAAAAGTCTTATCTGATTATAGTGACAAAAATATTGTTGAGATACTTTCAGAGTTGGCGGATGTTGAGGAAAATTACTATTCGCTTATGAATGGTACAAATTATAATAGCGTCTATGAGCTTGTAATTAGACTGTTTTCAAAAATTCCATTTTTACAGTACAAATTCAAGGCAACTTCGGATGATATTTCTTTGGAAAAGATGGTTAAGGATGCATTAGCTAATGATTTGGTAAAATATGATGAAGCAATTAAAGCAAATAAGATTGAAATAGAAGATTTGATAGAACTAGAGGAGATTGCTATTACAGAAACGGAAATTGATGTGATCTTAAACAAACTAATGGAGGAGGCGTAGTAATGCAGTATAAAATTGTAAATTTACGTGTGAAAAATTTCAAGTGCTTTGATAATACGCAATTTTATGAATTTCGCATTGAATATGAAAAAAATCCAATTATTTTGTCTGGACCCAATGGTTTTGGAAAAACTACATTTTTTGATGCAATAGAGTTGATATTTTCAAAGAATATTACACGTCTTGATAAAGGAATAGAGAAGAAAACCACAAATTTGGGCAAGAATATTTTGCTTAATAAAGCAAATGAGGATGGATATGTTGTTTTGACTTTGAGAAATGAACAAAGTGACTTCCTTACTATATTTGCAAGAATATTAAACAATAATCATAAATTAGAGGTTGAAGATTCGATTTATTATGGCGAAATTAGAGGAGTTATTTCCACAGATGAACTAGATAGTGTTCTTGGTAATTATGATGCTTGGAAAGATTCTGTAGATAATGAAGCCTTAATAAAATATAGAGCTAAGAATTTTAATGTCTACTATTATGTTTCTCAGTCTGAGTCTGTACACTTTTTGAAAAGAACAATTTCTGATAGAAAAAATGCTATGAATGTTCTGTTAAATACCGGTTTTATAGATGAAAGAAAAAAGGTAGTATCAGATCTCATTGGAAGTAGAAATGGAACCAGTGGTCATCTTATTAATGATGAGATTATGACCCTGGATAATGAATTGAAAAAGAAGGCGGCAATACTAAAAGTATTATCGAAGAATAATATGCAGGCTGAGGTTGAAAAGATAGAGTATGTAGATTTAGGTTTGTATAATAAAGATTCGAATTTGTATTTTTGGGATAGCTCAAGTATTGCGGAGTTAGATAATTCTGAGATTAAGAGAGGAATAAATATATTAGAGGGTATAATCTCGTTTTGGGAGAATCAAAATGATTATAGAAATTATCGTTGGAATGAAGATATATCAAAAGCGCTGAAAGGAAATTCGATACAAGATTATATAGATTATAGAGAATATGTAATTAATAATTTGGTGTCAATGCAAAAAGTAGAACAGCAGTTGGGAAAGTGGGATTCTACAATGCAAATTTATAATTGTACTTTGTTATTTAGACAGGAAATTCCAGAGGAGACTAGTTATAAAGAAGAGGATATTATTGCGTTAAAAAAATTAGTTCCGGAATTGGAGAAATATGATTTTTCATTAATTAAAAGTATTGCAGATGAAATCCTTAGTTTAAGAAGTACTTTTTCTACAAATCAAAAAATAATAGACAAATTAACAAGTGCTCGAAATGCTCTGAAAAATGCAAAAAATGAGTATGACGAAAATGGAACAGCATGTCCATTTTGTAATACAAAATTTGCTGATACAACTCTATTGAATGATGGCTTTGAGGAAGTAGAAAAAATGCTGCAAATTGAAAGTGGAAGTATAGGGCAAAGGATAGCACTGAAAAGAAAAGAATTGGAAAGTGCGGTTGAAAAAGTAAAGGAGATAGTACATCCATATGTGGATGGACTAGATGAAAGTGTTATTGATTTGCTAATACAGAGAAAATCGTCTTTAAAAGGGTTTATCAGTGATTCGGGAAGGGTAGCTAATGTTGAGAAAGTGGTAAAATATCTTGCTAATGCAAAGTATGCGCTTGAAACAGAGGAAAATAAATTGGTAATAGATATACAAAGAGTGTTATCTGGGTTAGTCAAGAATATAGAGAATCCAGAATTTGATGATCTCTATATTAAGCACAAATATGAAAAGGTAGAGGAACTTTATGGTGAAGAAATAAAGAATATGATGAAGCAGATGACAGTAGAAACATTAAAGAAGAAATTTAAATATCTAGAAAAGGTTGTCTGGGAAAAGGAAAATACTGAAATTCATGAAATTAAGAGAGAAATGAAAGACTTAATTGTTAGAAAAGAACAGGTGACAAGGATTCGTCAACAGTTGAATGAATTGAGCAAGGTGTATGACAAATCAGTAGAAGAGTATAAGAATATTACTTTGAAACAATTAAGAGTGCCATTGCTGATATATACAGGGAAAATTCTACAAGACTATCAAAATGGCTTAGGTGTATTTGTAAGTAAAGATGAAATGAGGTTTGTCTCAAATGGAGATGCTAAGCACGATATATTAAATACATTTAGTTCGGGGCAACTTTCAGGATTTGTCTTGGCATTCCTTTTTGCGATGAATAAACAGTATATAAAAGCATCTTCTGATGATATAGGATTCATTCTTATTGATGACCCGGTACAAACTATGGATGATATAAATATTTCTTCATTAATTGAAGTGCTTCGAAATGATTTTTCTGATAAGCAAATAATATTGTCAACGCATGAAATGGATAAAGAAAACTATATTTTGTATAAATTCTACAAATATAATAAGGTTGGACAATCTTTTAATGTAAAAGAGGAAATTTATGGGTAAAAATGCAATACTATATGCAAGGGTAATATAGTGTGAAAATTGGAGGCGATTAAATGACAAGTGAATTTATGAGAGATTTGCTTTCGAAAGATGAAAAGATAACAGTAGAATACAAAACCTGTCAATTTGGCATCTAGGAGGATGTCTATGAAACGGTGTGTTCCTTTTCCAATCGATATGATGGATATATTATTATGGGGGCAGAGGATGATGGTACTCCAATAGGTGTTAAGCAAAATATGGTTAAGGATATGAAGAGGAATTTTGTGAATCAGCTAAATAATCCGGATAAAATGTCGCCAACATTATATCTTTCAATTGAGGATTTTGAATATGAAGGAAAGATAATATTATGGGTATATGTGCCGCCGACAGCGACTGTGGAAAAATGCGGAAACAGAATATATGACCGAAATGAAGATGGTAATATGAATATTACTGATTCACCAATTCAGTTATAGAATATGTACAATAGAAAGAGCACTACATATGCGGAACATAAGATTTTCCCATATGTAACAAAGGAAGATTTGCGTCTTGACTTAATGGACAAGGTGCGTAATCTTGCAAAAAGCAAAAATCCGGATCACCAGTGGCTTATAATGTCTGATGAAGAGATACTTACAAGTGCAGGTTTGTGGGAAAAAGATTTTTCGTCAGGTATTCAGGGATATAATCTGGCAGGCGTGCTATTGCTTGGAAAAGATGAAGTGATTCGTTCCTGCTGTCCGGGATATATTACGGATGCAATATACAGAGTTGGAAATGTGGATAGATATGATGACTATAATGGTCTCATAAATTAAGACACTTTTTCGGACAGATCTTAATGAATCTGATATACTTAAATCAATACATAAGAAAGGATTCAGTGTCATGTCCAGAAAAAGAAGAAATTTTAGTGCAAAATTTAAATCAGACCTTGTGATCGAGCTACTCAAAGGAGAAAAAGATCTCAATACCTTAGCAACAGAAAACAATATTCAACCAAATCTTCTCCGTAACTGGAAAAGAGAATTCTTGAACAATGCTTCTGCTGTGTTTGACGACAAACGTGAGGAAAAGCTTGTCGAAGAACGCAAGGAAAAAGCTGAGTATGCAAAAAAGGTTGGTCAGTTAACCATGCAGGTGGACTGGCTCAAAAAAAAATCTGAAGAAATTTGCGGACCTGACTACGAGAGTAAATTTAGTCCGAAACCTTTTGACGACTAAAGAACTTCCTGTTTCTGTTGGTGCTAGCTTACTTGACATCAACCGTACAAGTATTTATTACAAAGGATCTCCAGTATCTGATGATGAACTGGCATGTAAAGAGATCATCGATCATCTCCATACGGATAATCCAACCTGAGGTGCAAGACAGATGTCTGCCCTTATCTACTCCGCAACGCTGTCATCGATAAACCAAATCAGGCATGGTCCATTGACATTACATATATCCCAATCAAACACGGATTTCTGTATCTGACTGCAGTGATCGACTGGTACAGCCGTTGTATCGTCGGATGGGAAGTAGATGATACTCTTGATACCCGAATGGTGCTCAATGCATTAAATAAAGCATTTAAGATAGCTAAACCTCAGATCTTGAACTCTGATCAGGGATGTCAGTTTACCAGCCAGCAATATATCGATTTTGTAAAAGAAAATGGTATCCGTCAGAGCATGGATGGAAAAAGTCGTTGGGCTGATAATATCATGATCGAACGATGGTTTCGAAGTTTTAAGTATGAAGAAGCTTACCTGACACAATATAATAATATCAAAGAAGCCAGAGCAGATATCAAACGATATGTTCACACCTATAACTTTGAAAGATATCATTCTGCATTGGATTATCACACACCAGCGGAATATTATTATCCTGAAATGCTGATGTCATATGTAGCTTAATTATCTGTAAAGAGAACTAGTTTATCCTACGTATGTCTCTACAGATACAGTAACTTATCAATCTATCAGTTCATTATAAAAGTCTTAGATTTTTGTCTTGACAACTGAACCACTATATAAGTGGGTAGCACCAACTTGGCTGTTCTTATATGTAGTGGTATATTTTTTGTAAAATAAGAATGAAAATTAGAGACTTATATTGTATAATATGCTTGACAGATAATTTTTAGTTATCCGACACTTATATTTGGAAGAAGAGTTTATTCTGCATTACGAAAATTTGCATTTATTATATTTTAATATAGATTAGGAGCGCACTAATGAATAAAACATGTTTTGTTATAATGGGATATGGTATAAAAAACAATTTAAATTTAGATTTAGCCTATGAAGAAATTATTAAACCATGCATAATAGAAAATCAGCTAATTCCGTTTCCACTTTATAAAGAAAGTTCGTATAATGCTTATAGATGTGATGAAATTTCGGGGACAATATCTATTGATTACAAATTTGTAACTTGTCTAAATGGGGCAGATATTGTAATCGCAGATATCAGTACAATGAATGTAAATGCAATATATGAATTAGGTGCAAGGCACGCGTTAAAACCAAGATCAACAATATTATTATGTGCAAAAGAGAAAGAAAAAGAGTTTAAATTTTTTGATATAACATATGTTCCAATTATTTTTTATGAACATAATGGAACCTTTTTAAGAGAAGATGTTATTTCTCAAACTAAAAATCAATTAAATAGCTTGCTTGATTTTGCCATTAACACTTCTACCAATGTTCCGGATAACCCTATATATCGTGCACTAAATGAAAATCATGTCTATGATCATGATAAATCGTCGAATAATACAATATATGAAATGTATAAAAAAGCACGTAATTTATTAGATGATAATAATTTTCGGGATGCATTAGTAATACTGGATGAATTATATACCAATGACCCATCAGAAGAAAATCTTCTTCTTTTAGTTTTAGCAAGATATAAAATTGCTGAAAAAAACAATAGTTGTAAAGATTTGATAGAATGTATTAACTTGATTAAACAAAATACAGATATAGAAAATTCTACATCTGAATATTTATTTGGTAGATTGGCGGCAATTTGTTTACGAGTTTATAATTTGTCTAACGACCCTGAATACTACTACTCTGCTTTAGAATATTATAGAATTGGTGCATGCTTTTGTAAAAAGAATTTATATTGCCCTCGCAACTATTGTGCATTGTTATTAAGAATATATGAAATTACGGAAGATAAAAATGTAATAAGAGAATATTATTATACAGCCAAACATTTTGCAAAACTATATTTAAATATAAATGTAAATGTTAAGAACAATGGCAGCTATGACGAGCGCATTTATTATACATATAATGTAATTGATCTTAAAGCGATTATCGATGATAAGTATATTGACGCCGAAAAAATAGTTAGTCGTATTCAAAACGACAAAGATATTTCAAAGCGACAAAAAAGCACAATAATAGAGGGAATCAATACTCTCAAACAAAGTATAGAGAACATCAACAAATATATGTTGTAAAATATTTACACTTTTTTTAAATTTAAAAATAGATAATACTCGGTTACTTTTCCTGCCCATACAGCAATTTGTTGCTCTACAGTTTTATCGTCGAAGAAAGAGTCAATAGAGGATAAATTGAATTTATTTGTTTTGACACAGAACTTGCCACCTTTAATTATCCCTTCCTCACGTACACCTTCTTCATTTATTACTAATAACGGAAGATCATTAAGCAAGCCAATGGTTCCTTCAATATGGCAAAAAGGACTTGTCAGTGCTTGACCTGATATATCAATTTCATTTGGATAGTAAAAGGTGGGATTTTCCCTTCCACCTTTCTTTTTACTGCCCGTTTCTATAAAAATTTGCTTAAAACCTATAATTGCAATTCCGTAGCATTGCTTAATCATACCCTTTAGATAATTTATTGAGTCTGTTAAATCATAATTATCAGCTTGTAATGTTACTGTTTGAATGTTATATTTGTCAAATTGCTCTTGTAATTTCGATATAAAATATTGATGAACATCAAGAAATGGGTTGGGTCTACTTAAAAAAACTAATATTTTATCATTATACATAATACAATCCTCCTGCCAAACTCTTCTTCCAAATATAACTGTCGGATAACTAAAAATTATCTGTCAGTTACAGATAACAGTTAGAATTTAAAACTTTGTCGCGGATGTTTGGTGGTAAGTATATCTTTTTGTTTTGAAAGAGCAACATGTGTATAAATCTCTGTTACAGTAATTGAACTATGTCCGAGCATCTCTTGGATGTATCTAATATCTACATCTGCTTCAAGCAAACTTGTTGCAAATGTATGGCGAAACATATGAGGGGTTATATGTAAATCGATAGATGCAAGGGAGCAGTATTTTTTAATCATGCGTCTGACAGCCTGATCGGAAAGTTGGGTTGCATTAGGATTAACAAAGAAATATCCACTCTTGTTTATTTCAGATGAATATTCTGCTTCGTATTTTTCGAGTAATAATAAGACATCTTTATTTCCAATCTGTATCATTCTTTCTTTTGCTCCTTTTCCATATATGCGGATTGTAGCATCATACAATTCAACATCGAGACTTTTCAAATTACACAATTCAGAAATTCTCATTCCAGTGGAAAATAATGTTTCACATATAGCAATATCAAGAAGAGTGCGCTTTTTTTGATAGATGGTATGGGCAAGAGAAAGCTCCTTGTACATAGTTGCAAGTAGTCTTTCTACTATGTATAGGGGGATTGTTTTGGGTAATATTACTGGTTCTCGAAACTTTAATTTAATTTTGTTGAAAGGGGTCTGGTCAATAAAATCTTTATATTCGAGGTAATGATAAAAAGACTTTATTGATGCAAGCTTTCTTTTTGCTGTTTTGGGTTTGAAATTTTGGTGCAGATATCCTATATATTTTTCAATATCAGATATAGATATGGTATGTATGTAAGCATTATTGAAAAATGAAACAAATTGGCTTAAATCGGTGCGATAAGCCTTTAGCGTTTTCTTATCAAGCCTCTTTTGAGTTTCGCAGTATTCCAGATAGTGTTCTGTTATAGTAAATAATGTATTCATATGTAAGAATCTCCTTTTCTTAATCTCGTGTTTACATCGGGGTACCGGAAGAAATAAAGATGTTAGCTTTTCAGAGAGTATATCGTTTAGGCGGTATGCTCTTTTAATTTTGAGAAGAATTCTGATGATGAAAAGCAGGGTCTATTATAGTATAATAAAATATATGAAAAAACATCTGACATCAGGGAGATTTTATAACTGAAAAAAGGAGAAGAATTATTATGGAAGAGCGAATTACATTGTGTGGAGACAACTACATAGAATGTCCAAGATATAATGCTCACACCGAAGCGGAATTAAGAAAAAGTCGCGGAATTGTGGTATAGAGTAGGCTGGAGAGAAACAGTGGTGTCTAATGAAGAAATTGTATGTGCGGGGTGTTCTTCACATAAATCTTGTACATATGGATTGGTTGCTTGTACAGAAAAACATGGTGTTGAAAAATGTAATCAATGTAAAGAGTTTCCGTGCGAAAAGATTATGGATATGTGAACCGTTCAAAGAAATATCAGAAAAAGTGCAAAGAAGTATGTTCTGAAGAAGAATATGATGCATTAGAGAAGGCATTTTTTGATAAAGAAAACAATCTGAAAAAGTGAGTATGTTTCATATGAAAAAGGAAGTGGAACAATGAGAAGAAATGACGGAAGAGAAACATTTGGCGAAGGTGTTAATCGTATGTGTAATGAGTTGGAGCAGGTGGGGCTAAAGGATTCTGTTTGCCAGCCAGATGGATTTGATACGTATGAATATCCGAGTGAACTTTTTAAATTAGACATGGAACGATTAGGGATTGTTGCTAAGAGAAAAACTGCAAAAGTTATAAATGTCAACATTAAAATGTACATTTTTGATCATTTAAGAATGTACATTTTTGCTATTCTTCCTCTTGATCGGTATATTTTTTTAAGCGATAACATTTTCCTGTGATATTTACCACATGTGCATGATGTAACACTCGGTCAAGAATCGCATTTGCAATCACTGGATCAAAAAATACATCATCCCATGAATTAAAGTTGATATTTGTGGTAATGATCGTACTCCTTTTTTCATATCGCTTATCGATCAGTTGGAAAAACAGCTTTGCATCATCTTTTTCAATCGGAAGATAACCAAGCTCATCAATGATCAGCAGCTTATATTTGAAAAAGTGTTTTAATCTTGCTTCCAGACAATTCTCCAGTTTCGCTTTTTTTAGCTGCATGATCAGATCATGGCATTTGATAAAATATGTACTGTAACGTTTTTTTGCTGCAGTTACTCCGATCGCAGTGGCAAGATGTGTCTTACCTACTCCGCTCGGACCTAAAAACACAATGTTTTCAGCATTTTCCAGAAATCTTAAAGTTGCAAAATCTTTGATTTCTTCCGGATTAACGGATGGCTGAAATTCAAAATCAAAGTCACGGATCCCTTTTTGATGGGGAAAAGCTCCGACTTTTACCATGGATCGGATCATGTTTGCTTCTTTAAAATCAATCTCATAATTCGTAAGTTTACAGAGTCCTTCCGTAAAGGATAATGGTGACGAAGTGATCAGATCGATCACTTCATCAAGATGAAGATCCATTTGATTCAGTTTCAGATACTCAAGGTTTTTCTTTAATTGTACATATGTGCTGTTCATTTTTAAACATTGCTCCTATCTGTGTCAGGTTTTCTTTTGCGATCTTTTCAATATCCATTGCCCGATCTTTGAACGTCTGTTTACTGATGGCAACATAATGATCCTGTGTATAATTGAGTTTTTTTGCACTGATCGGATGTATCACGATCAGTTCTGTGTTATAATACACATGCAGATAATTATCATATACCTGTAATACCAGACGTTTGCCAAGATATTTTGGTGGTACGGAATATTGATTGGAACGATAAGTGATCATACAGGATGAATTCACTTTTACAGTTGTATGGGTCATCTGATAAGGCTTTCTTATCACATTGCGTGGAAGTGGTGATAAGTGAGCCTTTTCTTTTTGAAGATACATCACAGGGATCCTTCCGGTTCCCGGGTGTACCGCATGATTGATCCGTTCATTCAGTTTATGGACCAGCTGATCGAGCTCATGATAATCGAGAAGTCCATTATAAGCATAGAGTTCATCAAGCAGTTTCATCGGAGCTTCTACTTTTGCTTTTGTCTGAGGCCGTGCAGCAATACAGGGTCGTACCTTAAATCCATAATCCGAGGCAAACTGGGCAAAGCGTGGATTCACCTTTCCTTTACTGTAAGCAGTCCGTGGCTGATCCATGACCGTCTTCATGTTATCCGTCAGAAGTTCTTCAGGGACTCCGCCGAATGTTTCAAAGGCATCATCGATAAAGGAACATAAGATATCCTGTGTTTTCGATAATGATAATCTGTAAACACGGAACCGGGATGATGACAGCAGTAACACAAAGATGTTAATATCAATCCATTCACCGGATCTTAACAGAAACTTCATGGATTCTTTCCAGTCCAGCTGTGCCTGTTTCCCAAAAGGAGTTTCAAAACGCAGATGAGATTTCTTTTTGATATGTCGTTTCTGCCTTCGTTCAAAATAAGACTGGAATTCCGAATGCTGGCTGATGTATCTGCGGAAACTTGACTGGGCACAGGAAAGCCCGTGATTGTCTTTTAAGAATTGCCATAAAACACGTTTATAATAGAAGATCTGCTGGTTTTCATCGGAAAGAAGATCTTTGATGATATCATAATGATCATCATAATGATCATCAATACAGGATGAACGCCTGCGGGTTGTTGGTTTTTCATATCCTTTTAGATATTTATCAACCGTCCGTCGATCCTTGCCCAGCTCTCTGGCAATCTGACTTTTATTAATTTTCAATGTATCATTCTCCAAAAAAGGTTTTAGTTTTACCAGATCTTTTAAAGAATTGATCTGAATGTCACTAGTAATCTTTGGTGTATATATCATAATAAATTCCTCCGTAGAGAATTTATTATAATGTGATTTTGTACATTTTTAAATAATCATTTTTGTACATTCTTATATTAGCATTTATAACCGCACAATCAAGATGCCGAAGTTTCTCTGTGAGGAAATGCAGGAGTATATCAGTATGCTGTATGGCTTAAAGAAAAAAGACCGTATTTTCACGGTAACGAAAAGCTACCTCCACCACGAGATGGACAGAGGGGCAAAGGCGGCGGGTGTGAAACGCATACGGATTCACGATTTGCGCCATAGTCATATCAGTTTGTTAATTGATATGGGATTCTCGGCAGTAGCGATTGCTGACCGTGTGGGGCATGAGAGCATAGAAATCACTTATAGGTATGCGCATCTGTTTCCATCAAATTACGACAGGCAGTAAGCGGGGATTAGATACAAGAGTATCACTCAAACAGGCGTTAGCCAAGCAGGGGTTGATGTCTGCAAAAACGTATAAAAATAAACTGGCAGAGCCTTTGGTACAAAAGCTGAAATCGCTTGTTAAAACGGCTCTTATCAGATGTTTTGAAGCGTATGACAGCTATTATCGGCTGAATATCACAAACAGCAATCTTCACCGTGAAAATGAGAAATTGACAAAAACGAATGAGAAATTGGCGGGAGAGAATGAAAACCTCCGTGCGGAAAACAAAAATTATAAACTGCTGAAAAAGGCGTTCGGAAGTAAACAGATGGACAGCCTTCCAGAGCTTGCATTACCTTCCGAAAAAGAAAAGCCCATAGGAATATGGGGGCAAAGGCATTTGCAGTATCTCAAAGAGTATAAGCAGTTTGTTTATCTTAATCTGCTGACAAGCGGCAGATATAATGTTAAAAGTAGTTGCGTGCGCACGCATATTGTATTGTAATACTGGTGGTTAGGAGGAATATATTTATGAAACTATTAAAATGGCTTTCAGTAACAGACCGATTTTACAAAATCTATTTGGATAAACAGCTTGCCCCCTTTGGAATCAACAACAGCCAATATATGTTTTTGATTAAAATCTGTCGTTCGCCTGGCATTTTACAGGATTCTTTAATGAATATGTTTTATGTTCATCCGAGCAATATTGTACGGGCAGTTGCGGCATTAGAAAAGCAGGGAATGATTATGCGTTCCCCAAATGATAAGGATAAGCGGACGTGTAAGCTGTATCCTACGGAACGTGCGCTGTCTGTAATTGATGAGGTACAGACGGTATGTGAAAAGACAGAAGCTCTTTTATTGCAAGGCTTCAGGGAATCTGATAAAAACCTCTTTATTGATTTGCTGATTCAGGCAGGTGAAAATATTACAGCGGAACTCCGTATAGAAAGAAAGGGGGATGAATTTAATGACTGAGAATCCTCTAGGATATGAAAAAATTTCAAAACTGTTGAAAGATTTTGCCATTCCCAGTATTATGGCGTCTCTTGTCGGCTCAATCTACAATATTGTGGATCAGATTTTTATTGGTCAAGGGGTCGGTTATCTGGGAAATGCAGCAACCAATGTTGCCTACCCGTTCTCTACCATCTGCCTTGCTATTGCACTGCTGGTTGGAATTGGCAGTGCTTCCCGTGTTTCCCTCTGTCTTGGACGCAAAGAGCCGAAAGCTGCCGCCAAAGCAGCGGGAAATGGTATTGTTCTGATGGGGATTTTCGGAATTATTTATTTGTTGGTTGGTGAAGCTTTTCTGTCTTTGCTCCTAAAGGCATTTGGGGCAACGCCAGATGTATTTCCATATGCAAAGCAGTATGCCAGCATAACATTGATTGGAATGCCGTTTCTTATTGTAACGAATGGTATGAGCAATTTGATTCGAGCAGATGGAAAACCAAAGTATTCAATGGTTTGCATGGTTATGGGAGCTATTATCAATACCATTCTTGACCCTATTTTTATTTTTGCTTGCGATTGGGGGATTGCCGGCGCAGCTTGGGCAACAGTTATTGGGCAAATTTTTTCCTTCATACTCGCACTCCGTTATCTATGGCGTTTCCAAACAATCCATTTTGAAAAAGAGTCGTTTTTATTGGACATCAAAGAAAGCATGAAAATTTGCAGCATGGGAATCAGCAGCAGCTCAAACCAGATTGCAGTTACCGTGATTCAAATCATTCAGTACAATTCGTTGACTTATTACGGCGCATTAACAAAATATGGAACAGATATTCCCTTAGCTGCTTGCGGAATCGTTATGAAAACAAATGCCATAATCCTTGCGATTGTTGTAGGAATCTCGCAGGGAACACAGCCGATTATCGGCTTCAACTATGGGGCAAGGCAATACCATCGTGTACGGGAGGCTTACCTGCTTGCGGTAAAATGGAACCTTGTTGTTTCCACTATTGCTTTCATCGCATTTCAATTTTTCCCGCAATCTATTATTTCGCTATTCGGAGATGGGGACGAGCTGTATTTTGAATTTGCTGTTTTGTTCATGCGTACCTATCTTTTCATGGTGTTGGTAAATGGTGTGCAGTTGCTTTCTTCCAGTTTTTTTACTGCAATAGGAAAATCGTTAAGAGGTGCTCTGTTGGCATTAACAAGGCAGACCTTTGTGTTGATTCCGCTTACTCTGCTGCTCCCGCTTCGTTTCGGAATTATGGGAGTATTGCTTGCGGGACCTGTTGCTGATTTTTCAGCGTTTATGCTATCTGTTGTACTGGTGGGTATAGAATTAAAAAAACAAAAAAATGACATGTAAACAACAGCCCTATGTGAAAACATTCTTTTTCCGCCGTTAAGTAATCAAGAAGCAAAAACTTAAAAAACGTTGCGATAAATTTTATAAATTTAGGATAAAAAGCGGGAATCCTCGGTAATTCAATTGCCGCAGATGAAAGCGCGTAACCACAGGTTACATTGGAGACTTTAACGTCTCCTCTTTTTTGAATTTTTAAACAGAACACTTGTTCTTTTCTTGGAGATGTGGTACACTATGTGTATGAAGGAAAATTTAATTCATTCACGCACTTGCGTGTACAACATTAATTACCATGTGGGTTGATCGGTAAAGTACAGGCGAAAGATTCTGAATGCGGAAGTTGAAAAGTAAATCTTATTAAGGAGGAAAAGAACATGCTGTTGTCACATAAGACAGATATTCAACTGAATACAACAGAGTCTAATATCATAGGCCATATGTGCTATGCGGCATCTAAACTCTGGAACGTGTGCAACTATGAACGCCGTAATTTCAAGGAGCTTGGAATGGTCCATTACCCTGACTGGTATGATCAGAAAGCACGGTTAAAAGGAAATATGTGGTTCAAATCCCTGCCCTCACAGACGGCACAGGAAGTGTGCAAGCTGGTGGATAAATCATGGAAGTCATTTTACGCACTGATAAAAAGTAAAGGCATCCAGAATCCAAAGCCGCCAAGATTTAAACAAAGCGGTATGACAATTACCTATATGCAGAATGCAATTGTACATGTATCTGGAAGCAAAAGGGTACGATTATCACTTCCAAAGCAGCTAAAGGAATATCTGAAGCATACATATGACATCTGTGACAACTATCTGTATCTGGAAAATAAGATTTTCCAGAACACGGATGTCATCAAACAGATCAAGATATATCCACCGGATCAGAAAAATGTGTGTCAGGTTATCGTGATCTATGACGTAAAAGATGTGGAAAAAATGCAGGATAACGGACACTATTTATCGATCGATCTGGGTCTCCACAATCTGATGACCTGTTATGATTCTGCGGGCACAAGTTTTATCCTAGGAAGAAAATATCTGGAGATCTCCCAGAAATATGATAAAGAGATCGCAAGACTTGGGCATCAATGGAACAGCTGTCAGTCAGCAGGAGGGATCAAGTATCCGAAGCCATCTAAACATATGCTTAAGGTATATAAGAAAAAGCGAAACTGTATTCACGACTATCTTCATAAAGTGACCAGAGCAGTAGTGAATTATTGTAAAGCAAATGATATCCACACGGTTATTATTGGTGATATCACAAATATTCGAAAGAATAAGAATCTGGGAAAAGTGACAGATCAAAAACTTCATGCACTGCCTTATGCAAAAATATATGGAATGCTGGAGTATAAACTTGCAATGCATGGAATTACACTTGCGAAACAGACAGAAGAATATTCAAGCCAGTGTTCCCCACATGCACCACAAGTAACAAAAGAATATGCAAAGAAATGTAACAGAACGAACAGGGGATTGTATAAGGACCAGTTGTCAGTATATAATGCGGATGCAGTAGGGGCATATAACATTATGAGAAAATATTTTGCCGGATGCGGCAAAGAGAAAAAGATATCCGTTATCGGATTATCTTCTCCCCTGATCATAAAAGTAGCTGTGTAACCCCAAAAAGGTAGCAGTAAAGGTGTCATGGACGCACCCAGAATCTGTATGGCGAAGCCATATATATCTGATGCTCGGTAATTCAATTACCGATGTAGTTCACAAGTAAGGATTGAGAAAAATATGGAAACTATAAAATGGGTTCTATGTCCTATCTGTGGAAATAAAACCTGAACGATGATGCAAGAAGATACCGAATTAAAGAACTTTCCACTCTACTGTCCGAAGTGTAAACAGCAAACACTTGTGAATGTCAAGCACTTTGTTGTTTCGGTTAGCATAGATAGTGCAAATTAAGATGGTATCTGAATAGAAAAATACAGTATGCTAAATATTTTACAAGGCTTGATTTTCTAAGCAAACTTGCTTATAATTTAAGCCATAGCATATAGCTATTATCCACAGCTACTGAGCAAGTGTTATCAATACCGATAACAAAATGATAACATTAGCTTATATAGGCAGGATAATATGGATATATCAAATAATCAAAGGATTTACATACTCGGCAGAGAATAATTTCTAAACAAAATTAGTTAGGAAAAGTCGAGTTTGAGTAGTAAACAGAGCTTCATAAATGGCGTAAACAAGCCATTTATGGGGCTTTTTCTTTATCGTGATACCTATATGATACCTGTTTTGATAGTACCACAGATAGGAGAAATTTGAGGGGATAAGCGGAACGGTTTTTTCTAAACAATAGTATGTAAATGTTTACGACAAACTGGAAGTTTCCTATCTGCTTTGTACCAATTTCAAAAATCTCTTATCATTTTGCTGTTCATTCGTCAAAAACTCTCCGTTATAAAAGAGTGCATAAGAAGTACATGGACTTGGTACTGCCTGGGCTTGTTCTTTTGTTTCAATGCGTATTGCCTTAAACGGAATATCATTATCTGCAGCTGTCTGTTCAACTATGGGAACATATTTGCCGTTAAATGGACACTGGTTCGTGTAATACAACACATAGCCCATTTCATCAATATGCGGATGCTTCGCTGTATCTGTAAACCGTGGTACAACCGCATTTTTGTCAAACGGAAGATACATCAGGTTTATTCCTGCATCAGACACATCGGCTACCTTAAATCCTTTGTATGCCAAATATTTAGAATCTGAAAGAAACGGTTTCTTTTTAGCAGAGGAAAGAATACAAAGTCCAGATTTTCCTTTTGCTTTACTATCCTCAATACACTTGCTTAATAAATCATTTGAATATCCATGTCCTTTGAATGAACCGGATACCCAAAAGCAATCAATATACATATAGTTTTCTGCAATGATAGGAACCCATGCATTTTCAGCAGGAATATACTCAATAAAGCATTTTCCTCTTTCGGTACTTTTGAGGAAAACAAGTCCATCATCGAAGCATTTCATCATCCAGTCCTTTTTAGAAGATACTTGAATATCTTTGTTGTTAGAAATCGCACAACAAATATGTTCTTTCTCAATATTCTCCTTTGTTACTTGTATATATTCCATTTCTTTTTCCTCCGTCAACTTCAAAGCTTTCTCTCTGTTTCATTCTTGCGGAGAGATTGAAACATAGTTTATTGAAGGAGATGTCTCTGTAAAAGGCGAAAGCCTTCATCGAGGTGAAGCGAAACTAAAGATTCACTTCACAATACATCTCAATATATTCCTCAAATCGAGGCAGCGCTAAAGTCAGTTCTCCACGAACAGAACCATTCACAACACCACGTTCCATCAATCGCTTTCGATAGGTATTCAATAACTGTGGAGATATCGATAATTTCTCACGAATTTCCCCAGTTTTATAAACTCCCGTAGAAATTACATAAACAATCTTCCGGTCAAGTTCAGAAAGTTCACTCCATATCTTCTCATAAGCATAAATGATCAATTCTTCGTCAAACTTAGGAAGCAGTTTTTCAAGATCATCATTTGTCTCCCACTTCAAATAACCAAGAATCTGAAAAGCAAAAGGATACCCCTTTGTAAGTTTCGCCATCTCAACAGCCTCACTTGGAGAAATGTCAAATACAGAACGATAACTTGTAGTAATTGCAGGAATGCTAAGTGGTTCCAGAAAAATTTTTGGAGCACGATATAAAAATGTCAGACTCTTCTCATTTTGAAGATGGCTGATATTATCAAACAAACCAGCCATTACAAGATACACAGGGTAATTCTGTGTAATATAAATCTGAAAATTACTAGCAAATACTTTGACATAAGAATTATTTATAATCTCATCAATGATAAAAAGAACTTTCTTTCCTTTATTTTTTAACTTCTCAAGAATATTACGAAGCATAGCTTCTTTTTCCAAAGAATCATTTGTTTTGTTTACCGACAACTCAGCAATTCCGAGATTTAGATTTAATCCAAGATCCAGATCATGAAATTGTGAAACGCGGGTAAGTTCGGAAACTGCACCAGCGATCAAATCTGTATCAGCACTCAATCTTAAAACAATCCATTGATCATTTGAAGAATAATGATCAGCAATTTCAGCAAGAGAAACCGTCTTTCCAGACCCCCTGACACCAGCAACCATATAAACTTTATTTGAAGGATTTTCCATATCAAATGTATGAATGATCTTTCCAATTTGGTTAGTGCGCGAAATGAATTCCGTAGGTTTTTGACCAAATGTTAAAGTAAAAGGATTTTCCATTTTCTATTCACCTCCATATTTATTTATGTTTATTTATGTTTATTATATGAATATATGTTTATTTATATTTATTTATGTTTATTATAATAAATAAATATAAATAAAACAAGAATATACCCAAAAGACACTCCAAAAATGTTAAAATAAGAATAACAATCAAAAAACGACGATCAGGAGGAACCAAAAAACAATGAACATCAAAAAAGTAGCAGTTCTTGGAGCAGGTGCCGTAGGTTCTTACGTTATCTGGGGACTGTCAAATAATAAAAATATTACACTGGGAGTTGTAGCAGATGGTGAGAGAAATGAACGCCTCAAAAACCAAGGATTAATGATCAACGGAACAAAATACACACCGCAAGTGTGGACTCCAGAAGAAGCACACAATGTGGATCTTCTGATCGTATCTTTAAAATACGGAAGTCTGAGAGGGGCATTAAAGGATATTCAGACGATCGTAGGAGAAAACACAACGGTCATGAGTCTGATGAATGGAGTTGACAGTGAAGAGATCATAGCGGAGAAAATTGATAAATCACATATTTTATACTCCTTTATCAAGGTGGCATCACAGAAGAAAGAAGATGGATATCATTTTGATCCAGAAACAACGGTCGGGATTTATTTTGGAGAACTACAACAACCATACGAAAGCGAACGAGTAAAAGCAGTAAATGATATTTTTGAAAATACAGGTCTCCACTGGATTATCACAGATGATATTCAAGCAGAAATCTGGGGCAAATTCAAATTAAATGTCTGCAATAATCTGCCACAGGCAATCTTGGGAGTTGGAGTTGGATGCTATGAAGATAGTGAACATATGGCAGCGATCCGAGAAGGATTAAGAGCAGAAGTTGAAGCAGTTGCTAAAGCGAAAGGAATCGACTTAAGTATGATCAATGCAAAGTCTGGACGGGGGAGTGCGGTTAAAGCATCTGCAAGATACTCGACATTACAGGATATTGATTCTGGTCGCCACACAGAGATTGATATGTTCTCTGGTGCGATGATGAGGATGGGAAAAGAATTGGAAATTCCAACCCCATACAATGAATATACGTATCATATGATCAAAGCATTAGAAGAAAAGAATGATGGAGTATTCGAATATCAAGGGGAGAATGATAGAGTGTCTTGGTCTAAATAATAATGTATAATAATGTAAAATAAGGGGAAATGCATGTATAACAAAAACAAAAAAATAAAACATAAGACGTTGAAGATTTGCTGTCTGCTGATAGGTACGATCGTGACAGCAGTATTTTTGGAAGCAGGAATTCTTTATCTAGTAAATAGTCAGAATGTATATAAAACATCCAAAGTGTTGTTAGATCAGACAATTGAAATCGTAGAGAAAAACAAACAAAGTGAAGTGAGGACTGTTGTAGCAGATATTCCAGTATATAAAGGAATTGCTTTATATGTAGCGGATAAAGAAACTGGAAGAATCTATGGGGCTACAGATGTTTCAAAGATAGGAGTGAAATTAGATGATATGGGGCTTCGCAAGCAGAGAAAGAAGATTGCGAAGGAGAAGATCGCATCGGGAATCATTCGTGTCGATGGAAAAAAGAATTATTATATCTTAAAGAAAACACAGAAATATATCGTTGGTATTACATATTGGATTGCGGTAGACAACAAGAGTAATTTGATCGCAATATTGATCATGGTTGTATATTTGAGTATTGCAGCAGTCGGTATTCTATTTATGGTACTAAGGTTGTCGAAAGTTAAAAAGAAGAATAAGGAACAATCTGTGATGATTTCCTCTATTTCAGAGATGTCGAATATCGATAAGATGACAGGATGTTTTAATCGAAAAGCATATGACGAAGACATTTCAGAGATACGCATGGATTCTCAATTTATATATGTTTCTATGGATGTGAATGGACTAAAGATTATCAATGACAGACAAGGACATGCAGCGGGAGATGAATTGATCTGTGTGGCAGCATCTTGCATGAAGTGCAGGTTTAATAAATATGGAAAAGTTTATAGAATGGGTGGAGATGAATTTGCAGCAATTCTATTTGTGAAAAGAGAACAGTTTGAATGGATCAGACGGCAATTTGATGGAGATATCAAGTACTGGAGCTGTAACCGGATCAAGGAGCTTTCGATTTCTTATGGATATGTTTCAAGCAGTGAATGCCAATGGGATTCCATGAAAGAGATATCAGATGTTGCTGATATTCGTATGTATGAAGAAAAAGCGATGTATTACAAGAAAAATGGAGTAGACCGTCAGGGACAGCCAGCCTCCTATGTAGCTCTTTACAGATTGTATACACAGATTCTCCGAATCAATCTGGAAAAAGATCGTTATAAGATTATAAATTGGGAAGAAACCAAGAATAAAAAGAAACAAGATTCCATAGGAGCTCTGTCAGAATGGTTTCACAATTTTGAAGATATACGGCTTATTCATTCAGATGATTTGGTGAAATATCTTAGGAAGACAAAGATTGAATATCTGAAAAAGCAATTTGCAAATAAAAAGAAATTTGTAACGATCACCTATCGAAGAAAAGAAGGAGATGGTTACAAGAGGATAACGTTAGAAATTATTCCAGAAAATGAGAATTCACAAAATACATATGAAGGATTTTTATATGTTAAGGAATGATTTATCAAAGAAAACAAAATAATGACACAAAATTTACTGAAAAAATTAGCACTACTAAAAATAGACGTTAAAAAATTTCATTGCTATAATAGAGATAGAAAAAAATAATGGAATAAAAATTGGATTTAGAAGGGAGACAATTATGGGATTCTTTTTCAAGAATAAGAAAAAAAATAAAGAGGAAGAAACAGTAACACCAGTTGTAGAAACGACACCAGAAGTACCAGCGAAAGAAGGTTTGATTTTGGTAAGGGAAGGAATTAAACTGGGACTTCCAACGGTAAGCATGGAAGAAGCGATCGTGGCAGCAGGGGAACTTTTAAGAGATCTTGGATATGTAGATGATGATTATATTCCAGCAATGATCCGAAGAAATGAAGAAGCATCTGTATACATGGGATTAGGACTTGCAATTCCACACGGAACAGAAGATGCCAAAAGAGACGTAAAAAGAAGCGGAATTATTGTGATGCAGTATCCAGACGGAGTCGAATTTAATGGCGGAACAGCACAGCTTGTCATTGGAATTGCTGGAGTTGGAGATGAACATTTAGAGATTCTTGGACAGATCACAGAAGCAGTGACAGAAGAAGAAATTCTGGAAGAATTAAAGAAGACGACGGACGTTGATTATATTCTTAATACATTCACGAATTAGTTTCTTTCGTAACGTCAGGAAGTGGAAAAACTGTGTTAATTGGATAGAAAATAAAAAGAAAAAAATGTCAGGTACATCTAAGTTTTCGAGAAACTTAGATGTACCTGACATTTTTACAGTTAAAAATTTATCATGACTTTTTCAATTCATCTCTTTTTTTCTTCAGGATGCGTCGTAACTGCCCAAATTCTCTTACATGTTCACGAGGCATCATCTTAGGGAATGCACGTAAAATACGGCGTGATGTAAATGTAGGAAGTTTTGCCATCTTTTCGTATTTGCTACGAAGTTCCTCAGCTCGCTGTTTTAAAGAATCCATACGAGCTTTGAGTTCATCTGCATTTTCCTGTTTGGCTTCATCAACTTTCTCTCGAATAACATCTGCACGAGCTTTTAATCGGTCTTGAGCCTCCAGACCATCCATCATACTATCGTAGATATTTTCACCGATCTGATCAGAAATATTACGCAGTTCTTTTGCAATATCCTCCATAAGGGCAAGACGTTTGTTGAATTTTAAAATACCCTGAACTGTGATGCAAATATCAACTATAAGAGCAATGCTTAATAAAACAAGCAGAAATTTTCCAAGCCATATCGGGAGAAAAGAAACTAGTTTATCCGTAAAGGGATAGATAAGTTTCACGATCAATACACAAGCGACGCCCCAGATCGCAGAAAATAAAGGACATACATAGCCGCCGATATTCAATGGCATTTCAGAATAATCCCACCATCTGTGATGAAACATCTTTTCAAGAAGAAAACCCGTTAGCCATTCAAGAAAAGTAACGAGAATGGTGGAGGTAATATAAAGCAAGATCAAGTTTCCGACGTAAGGCTGAAGAGAAGCAACGACAACCGTCACTCCAATTCCATAAATCGGACAGATCGGACCATTTAGAAATCCACGGTTTACAAAGGAATGTTGTTTAAAAGCTGCAAAAGCGACTTCAGAACACCAACCAAGAAACCCATATATAAAAAAGCTAAATAAGATATCGTAATAAGTCATAAAATCTCCTTCTTTATATCTTTTTTACAGTATAACAACAGTTACACCAAGATCTCCTTCACCATATTCACCATCACGGTAACCGGAGATACGTTTTTGTTTCTTCAACTGTTTAAAGTAATTATGAAGCCCTTTACGTAAAGCACCAGTTCCTTTTCCATGGACAACAGTGATCTGTGCTAAGTTGGCCAGGCACGCATCATCGATGTACTTATCAAGCTGTGCGATTGCTTCATCAACCGTCATACCCATAACATTGATCTCAGGTCGGATGGAAGCGGATTTGTTGATCGCAGTACGTCCTCGGTTACGACTTTCATTTCTTTGATTTTCACGTTTTACATCTTTGGCCGTTTTTGTGATCTCAAGGTCTTTGATGTTAACAAGAGAACGCATCATACCCATCTGAACATACAGATCACCTTTGGCATTTGGGAGCGTGGAAACAGTTCCGGCAAGGGAAAGACTTGTTACATAAACTTCATCACCAACATGGAAATCATTCGCCTCGTGACGTTTCTTGTTCTTTTTCTTGGATTTGTAAGCCATTTGACCTTCTAATTTTGTCATGCGGCCGCGAAGATCACTTCGCATATGTTCCATCTTCTTATTTGCATCTGGATTCTTGTTTTGTTTCTTTAATTTGTTATATTCACGGATCGTAGAATCTGCGATCTCTTTCGCCTCAGAGATGATATTGTGAGCCTCTTCACGGGCGTCGCGAAGCATCTTATCACGTTTTTCTTTTATATTATCCTGACGAGATTTTAAACTCTTACGGAGAGTTTCGATTTCCTTACGGTATTCAAGGATCTCTTCCTGTTCTTTTTCAATCGTCTGTTTACTCTTTTCAAGGTCAGCTAAGATCGTTTCAAAATCTTTGACAGATTCATCAATCTGATCTGCAGCACCTTCAATGATATGTTCATCCAATCCTAATTTGCGGGAAATTGCAAACGCATTACTTTTTCCAGGAATACCGATCATCAGACGGTATGTTGGAGAAAGCGTTTCTACATCAAATTCGCAGGAAGCATTTTCGATATCATCGGTGGAAAGTGCGAACATTTTAAGTTCACTGTAATGGGTTGTCGCCATTGTTTTAATTCCACGTCCGTGCAGATCACTTAAAATAGAGATCGCAAGTGCGGCACCTTCGATTGGATCAGTACCACCACATAATTCATCGAGTAATACTAAAGAATCTCGATGAGCTTGCTGAACGATCGATACAATATTTGTCATATGAGAAGAGAAGGTACTTAAGTTTTGCTCAATACTCTGCTCATCTCCGATATCTGCAAAAATTTCACGAAAAATTCCAAGAGAAGATCCTTGGAATGCAGGAATATGAAGGCCTGCCTGCCCCATCAGAGATAATAATCCAACGGTTTTTAAAGATACAGTTTTACCGCCTGTATTTGGTCCGGTCACGATCAGCATGGAGAAATCTTTGCCGAGAGATACGTTGATCGGAACGACTTTTTTGCGGTCTAGTAAAGGATGACATCCCTGTTTGATATTGATAATTCCATCTTCACGGAAAATAGGTTTGGATGCATCAATATCCTTCGCATATTTTGCCTTTGCAAAAATGAAGTCTAATAATACAAGGGTCTTCTGGTTGTGTGCAAGATCATCAACACCATAAGAAGCCTGTTCACTTAATATAGAAAGAATATGCTCAATCTCAGACTGTTCTTTTCCTTCCAATTCTTTTAATTCATTATTTAATGTTACAACAGACATTGGTTCAATAAACAGCGTATTTCCAGAAGCAGACTGATCATGGATCATACCTTGGAATGAACTTCTGTACTCTTGCTTGACTGGTATGCAGTAACGCCCATTTCGCATTGTAACGATCGCATCCTGTAATTTATCCTGATTGGATGCAGAGCTTACCAGCGTAGTTAACTGTGTATGAATCTTCTGGTTTGTCTGTTTCATTGCACGACGGATATGTTTTAAAGTAGAAGAGGCATCATCACTGATCTCTTCTTCAGAAATAATACAGCGGTGGATCTCGTGCAGAAGATCATCTAAAGGAACAAGGCTTTCAAAAAGCTCGTCGAGAGAATCTGCTTCAAGATCGTCTTCCATGCGGACTCCGTAAGAAACGGCATTCTTTACAGATTCCAGAACACGAGCGATATCAAGAAGTTCCCCAGTTCCAAGTGTACCTCTCATCTTCAAACGGGCAAGAGAAGGGGAAAGATCACTTACTCCAAAAAAAGACACATTTCCACGTTTATAGATACGTGTCAATGCATCCTGTGTCTGATCCTGAGCGTTTAAGATATCAGCTTCTTCAGTCATTGGTTTTAAATTGGCACACATCAACTTACCTAGTTCGGTTGTTGCGTATCCTGTTAAAATATTTATAATCTTATCAAATTCAAGTGTTTGTAATACTTTCTGATTCATGAAAAATTCCTCATTTACATTAAATTATTGCAACTCACTAAAGAGTTTAACACAGATTGTTTGGACTGTAAACATAGGGAAAATGGCAATTCCAGACGTTAATTTACGATAACTTAACATAAAAAGCAGTATGATTTTACATTTGACCAGTACAATAGAAATTACATCGTATAGAGATTTGGAGGAAAAGATGAAAACACAGCAGAAGATTTTTATGAACCGGGAACTGTCCTGGCTTAAGTTTAACGAACGCGTATTAGAAGAGGCTGAGAATAGAGAAGTACCACTATGTGAACGATTGACATTTGCATCCATTTACCAGAGCAACTTAGATGAATTCTTTATGGTAAGAGTTGGATCTTTGATCGATCAGATGTTACTTGATAAGAACATGAAAGAAAATAAGACAAAGATGACACCACAGGAACAGATTGATGCGATCATTCCACAGGTACAGAAATTAAATAGAAGAAAAGACAGCGTATATGAGGAGATGATGGATTCTCTGAAAGAACACAACATCCATCTGGTAAATTTTCAAAAAATATCTAAAAAAGAAAGCGAATATTTAAGAGCTTATTTTCAAGCAGAAATCGCGCCATTGATCTCTCCTACGATCATAGGGAAGAGACAGCCATTTCCTTTTTTAAAGAATAAAGAAATCTACGCAGTTGCTGTGTTAGAAACTAAAAATGGAAAAGAAAAATTAGGAATTATCCCATGTGGAAATGAAACGTTTGACAGATTGATCAATATTTCTGGAAAAGATGCTTATATGTTATCAGAAGAAATGATTCTTCACTATGTGCCAAGGATCTTCAAAGGATACCATGTCAAAGCAAAAACATTGATCCGAATTACAAGAAATGCAGATATTGATGCAGATTCTATGTATGATGAAGATCTTGATTATCGTGATTTCATGGTAGAACTGATCAAGAAAAGAAAAAAATTAGCACCAGTCCGAATGGAATTATCAAGAGAGATGGATGGAGAGATCATTGATCTTTTATGTGAATATCTGGAACTTGAAAGAAAATATGTATTCTATACACAGACACCGTTAGATCTGTCTTTTGTATTTAAGATTCAGGATATTTTAAGAAGAGAGACAGACTTGTTTTTTGAGAAAAGAGTTCCTCAAAGATCACCACAGTTTAACGAAGAAATGCCAATTATGGATCAGATTGAAAAAGAAGATAAGTTACTCTCTTATCCATATGAAAGTATGCGGCCATTTCTAAAAATGCTTCAGGAAGCGGCAGAAGATAAAGATGTTGTTTCAATCAAAATGACATTATATCGTGTCGCAAAGCAGAGTAAGATCATTGCATCTTTGATCGAGGCAGCAGAAAATGGAAAAGATGTCACGATCCTTGTAGAATTAAAGGCTAGATTTGATGAGGAAAATAATATTGAATGGTCCAGACAGTTAGAAGATGCAGGATGCCGCGTGATCTATGGATTAGATGGTTATAAAGTACACTCTAAATTATGTCTGATCACAAGAAAGAAAAAAGGAAAAGTATCTTATAGCACACAGATCGGAACAGGAAACTACAATGAAAAGACAAGCAGACTTTATACAGATCTTTCTTTAATGACAGCAAATGTAGATATTGCGTTGGAAGCTGCGGAAGTTTTTCAGGCATTATCTATGGGAGAGACTGTGGAAGAAACGGATCATCTGCTAGTAGCTCCACACTGTCTACAGAATAAAGTGCTCCATATGATCGATCGGGAAATTGAACATGCAAAAGCTGGAGAACCAGCTTATATTGGATTAAAAATGAATTCTTTAACAGACAAAAAGATCATGGAGAAATTAATCAAAGCATCCAAAGCAGGTGTGAAGATTGACATGGTCATTCGAGGAATCTGTTGCCTGATTCCGGGAGTAAAGGGTGAAACAGATAATATTCAAGTAAGAAGTATTGTGGGAAGATACTTAGAACATTCAAGAATCTATATTTTTGGAACGAAGGGCAGAGAAAAAGTTTATATAGCGTCAGCAGATTTTATGACAAGAAATACATTAAGAAGAGTCGAGGTAGCCGTACCGATCTACAATACAGATATTAAAATGCAGCTGATAGAGATGTTTATTACAATGTTAAGTGATAATGTAAAAGCAAGAGAAGAAGATCACAATGGAAATTATAAAATTCCTAAAAATCAGGATACACCACTAAATTCACAGGAATTTTTCTATAAGCAGGCATATTTGAATGCGGAAAATGTAAATTCATAAACAGTTTTGTGCCTTTTGAAATCATGACGTTCATAATAAGTAAATTTCACTAGATTTTACAACTAAACTGTGGCATAATAACATAGGTAAAAAATAGAGGATTTAAAAATCGCCAGGAGAGTTGGCTGGCGAAGAACGAATTTAGAAAGGCACAAAGCAATGAGATATATTAGTGATTTGCACGAAGGAGATCAGGTTTCCGAGATTTATTTATGCAAAACAAAATCACCGGGAACATCCAAATTTGGAAAATCATATTATTCCCTGACACTACAAGATAAAACAGGAATGATTGACGGAAAGGTATGGGAACTTACCAATGCGATTGGACATTTCGAGGCGATGGACTACATTTTAGTCAGAGGACAGGTAACAAGTTACCAGGGTTCTAACCAGTTAAACATCCAACAGATCCGTAAAGCTCAGGAAGGTGAGTTTGACATGGCAGATTATATGCCAAGTACCAAGAAGGATATTGATGGGATGTTCAAAGAGCTTCTTGCAATGATCAGCAAGACAAAGAACCAGTATTTAAAACAGTTAGCAGAGAAGATTTTTATAGAGGATAAAAACTTTGCAAGAGAATTCAAAGTACATTCCGCAGCAAAAAGCGTACACCATGGGTATATCGGAGGGCTTTTAGAGCACAGTTTATCTGTAGCGAAGATCTGCGAAAGCTATGCAAATCTGTATCTACAGTTAAACAGAGACTTGATCGTAATGTGTGCATTATGGCATGATATGGGGAAAGTCGAAGAATTATCAAGCTTTCCAGAGAATGACTATACAGATGAAGGTCAGTTAGTTGGACACATTGTGATGGGAGCAATCAAATTAGACCGTCTGATCCGTGAGATTCCAGGTTTCCCACCAAAACTTGCAAATGAAGTAAAACACTGTATGTTAGCACATCACGGAGAATTAGAATTTGGTTCTCCAAAGAAACCTGCATTATTAGAAGCAATTGCACTAAGTCAGGCAGATAATTTAGACGCGAAGATGGAAACATTTGCAGAAATCATGGAGAAACAAAAAGAAGATCAGGAATGGTCAGGATTCCAGCGTTTATTAGATACAAGAATCCGTAAGACCTCTATCTAAAAGAATTATAATAAAATAGGATCAATACAACAGTTTAACCAAGAAAAAGATACAGAGGTGCGTATGGAATTTAAAAAAAATCAGATCGTAGAACTCTATATCGATGACATTGGGAACGAAGGAGAGGGCATCGGCCATATAGATGGTTATGCCCTCTTTTTAAAAGATGCAGTCATCGGAGACAAAGTTCGTGCAAAGATCATCAAAACAAAGAAAAATTATGGCTTCGCAAGAGTAGAAGAAGTCATAGAAGCATCCAAAGACAGAGTCAGCCCACGCTGTTCCAAAGCAAGACAGTGCGGAGGATGTACATTACAGCATTTAGCTTATGAAAAGCAGTTAGAATATAAATTTAATAAAGTGAAAAACTGTTTAGAAAGAATTGGAGGCTTAGAAAATATCGAAGAAAAAATGGAACCGATCCTTGGGATGGAAGAACCATTTTACTATCGAAACAAAGCTCAGTTTCCAGTCGGATATGACAAAGAAGGGAATCTTATCACAGGATTTTATGCAGGAAGGACGCATCATATTATTGATTGCACACACTGTATGATCCAACATCCAGTGAACGAACAGATTTTATTAAAAGTCTTGGACTATATGAAGAAAAACAATATTACAGCTTATGACGAAAAGACCCATAAAGGATTGGTCCGCCACATTGTAACAAGAGTCGGATTCAAAACAGGTGAGATCATGGTCTGTCTTGTTGTGAATGGGAGCAAAAAGAATCTGAGAAACTTAGAAATGCTCGTAGATTCCTTAACAGAAGTCGAAGGAATGACAAGTATCTGCGTCAATATCAACAAAGAAAAGACAAACAGGATCTTGGGAAGCAAGATTGAAGAAGTATATGGTAAACCATACATTTATGATTATATCGGTAATGTAAAATACCAGATCGGACCACTATCTTTCTTCCAGGTCAATCCAACACAAACAAAAGTATTATACGAAAAAGCTATGGAATACGCAGATTTAAAAGGCGAAGAAACCGTATGGGATCTCTATTGCGGAATCGGAACTATTTCCTTATTCCTGGCTCAGAAAGCAAAGAAAGTTTATGGAGTAGAAATCGTCAAAGAAGCCATCGACGATGCAAGATTAAATGCTAAGATGAATGGCTTTGATAATGCAGAATTCTTCGTAGGAAAAGCAGAAGAAGTACTTCCAAGAGAATACGAGAAAAATGGAGTCTATGCAGACACGATCGTCGTTGACCCACCAAGAAAGGGATGCGACAGCAAACTGTTAGAAACAATGGTCAAAATGGCACCCAAACGAATCGTATATGTAAGCTGCGATCCAGCAACACTAGCCAGAGATTTAAAAGTACTATCAGAACAAGGCTACGAAGTCGAAAAAGTCTGCGCCGTCGACCAATTTAGCCACAGCTCACATGTAGAGACTGTGGTGAGATTAAAACGAAAATAGGTTATTTTATTTATATGAGTTGAAGGTCATCGAGTATTTAGAGAAAAAATGAAAGATAGCATGTGAGCAACGATCGAATTCCATAGGAGTTTTGATAGAATCGCAGGAGATCCAGCGGATAAGCGTTCTGTCAAAACTCCTATGGAATTCGTGTTGCTCACATGCTATCTTTCATTTTTTCTCTAAATACCTGAAGACTTTCAATCATAAAATTAAGAAAATTCAAGCTGGTGGACGTTATTGGTTTTCAGGTTATGTTGCGGCAGACAGGAAATTATAATAAATACTCATACATGACCAACACTACTTACAGATCACAACTTGAAATTCTCTCGATCTGCAAGTATACAATTAATAATATAAGCAATTCCATCACGAGTATTCGCACGTGTCTGGTAAACACAGATATTGCGGATCATATCACAAGCATTCTCCATAGCAACGGAATGAATACCAGGGATAGATAACATAGAATAATCATTTTCACTGTCACCGATCGCGATGATCTCTTCTGGTTTTAATCCATCTTTTTTTGCATAATCTAGTAAAGAGCTTCCCTTCTGAGCATTGATAGAAGTAATCTCAATATCCGTTGGAACCGTAGATACAACAGCAAGTCCCGGAATCTTTTCGAGTTCTACACGTAGTTTCTTTAGGGATTTATGATCTGGAGAATTTGATGTGATCTTTAGGATGCGGTGGTCACTGTTTAATAACGCCTCCTGACCATCAACAAAGATAACATCATCGACTAATTCGCGGTAATCATCTAAAGTATATTTCATATCTGGGTGATTGACCTGAATGGCAGGAATGAATACATCTCTTGTATAAATTTCACGTTCTTCTAATGGAAGAAGAGAAATACGTCCTTCTGTTGTAAATAATGCAGGTTCCATTCCGTATTTATTAAATGCATCAAAAATGGTGCGGACAGTTTCTTTATCAAGAATATGCTCGAATAAAAGATTTCCATCTTTATCAAAAGCACAAGCTCCATTACTGCAGATTAAGTCGCATTTTAATCCGGCTGCTTCCACAAGACCGCGTGCATTTGGATATTCACGTCCTGTGTTGATAATAAAATTGATACCATTTTCCTGAGCTCTTTTGATCGCTTCGACATTGATCGGGGTAATCTGACGATAGCTGTCAAGAAGAGTACCATCCATATCGGATGAAATTAATTTAATCATGTGATAGCCTCCTGTATTGGGTGTAATTTCTTCTCATCTTTATAGTATCACAATTGGAATAGATAAAACATTCCAAATTGCTTTAAAATATATTTCAATGATCATTGTCTGGAAAGAATCTGTTCCAGCACGATCGCAACGCCGTCATGATCGTTATCAGCTGTATGATGCAGACAGATCTCCTGAATGATATCATCCGCATTTCCCATAGCAATGCTTTCGATATAAGGAAGTCCAAGCATAGAATAATCATTTTCACTGTCACCGATAACCATGGTATCTTTCAGTGAAATCTGATATTTCTCAGTATAAAAATGAACGGCTGCACCTTTTAATGCATTTACAGCTGTGATATCGAGACGATATGGACTCTGATGGGATACTGCAAAGTGTGGGACTTGCGTATGAAGGCTGTTTGTAAGCTGTTCAAGTTTCTGCTGGTCTAAGGACTGTGTCGTGATTTTAATGATCTGTGGATTCTCAGAAAGAAGAAGTTGTCCATTATCATAAAAATGAGCATTTTCAAGTCGTTCACAGATATAAGATTCTTCATCTAGTGTTTGACTTGGAAATTCTTCTCTCAAAGCGGGAACAACTTCAGAAGACAGATAATTTGCATATCCTTCCTTGGAACCCAAGACACATAATCCACGAGTACTGTGGATCTCATAAAAAGTACGACAGGAACCGAAGATCCGCAGCATCTCAGGGATACGTTTGGTTGGAATATAAGAAGCATGCAGCTGGTGCCCAGAAGCATCAAAGATGCAGGAACCGCCAAAACATGCGATATCACATGGAATCTCGTATGTATCGAGGATCTTTTTGGCATCAAAATAATTCTGTTCCGTATTGATCAAAAGACGGAGTCCCTTTCTTTGAATTTGTTTGATCGCACGGAGTGTACGATCACTGATTTGTTGTTTGCTGTTAAGCAGTGTTCCGTCAAGATCAGAAACGATCAGCTTTATCATCTTGCCGTCCTCCTTTGTTTTCTAATTATATCTAGGTTAATCGTAACATAAAAAAGCATAAAAATATAGTAGAAAACAGGGTTGAGGCAAAAAGTTGATTTGTGTATAATATGATGTAAGTGTCAATAAGTATAAATTGCGTTTGTGCTTGCACAAATAAGTATAAATTCTCAGAGGTAACGACAGATGAAAGATTATGTTGCATTTGATCTGGAGACAACGGGTTTATCCCCAGATTCGGATCAGATTATTGAAATTGGGGCAGTTAAGATCAGAGATGGGAAGATCAGTGGAAAGTATAACTGTATCATTCATCCGGAGATCGAAGTCAGCGATTTTATCATCAATTTAACAGGAATCAGCAGGGATATGTTAAGGAAGGGAATTCCACTGAAAGAAGGTGTTGAGGAATTTTTGGAATTTAGCGGGGATCTTCCGGTTCTTGGACATAACGTCATGTTTGACTATAAGTTTATGAAGATGGCAGCAGCTTCATTTAAGTATCCGTTTGAGAAAACAGGAGTTGACACGCTAAAAGTAGCAAGGAAGTTATTAACTGGACTTGAAAATAAGAAGCTGGAGACACTCTGTGCTCATTATCATTATGTAAATCAGGCAGCACACCGTGCTTACGATGATGCATTAGCAACAGCTGTTGTGTTTGAGCAGATGAAGAAAGAATTTCCAACAGAAGAGGAAATCTTTCAGCCACAGCAGCTTCAATTCAAGGTAAAGAAAGAACGTCCGGCTACATCAAAACAAAAGAAGTATCTAGAGAATCTGATGAAATATCATGCGATAGGGGAGTGCTTAGATATTGATCAGATGACACAGAGAGAAGCATCAAAGAAGATTGATCATATTATATTAAATTATGGAGTGATGAAGAAATGAAAAAGAAAAGATTTTTTGTATCCGTTATTGCGATTCTTCTGATCATTGTGATGGTTGGAACAATGGTAGCAGGATATTTGATGATGTAAGAATGAATTTGGAGAGGAAGAAGGAAGAGACGATGAAGAAAAAAATTATCATTGCGGTTGCAGTGATCGTTATTTTGGCAGCAGGTGGAACTTTTTACCTAAACCATAAGGTGAGCAGTGCAGTAAAAGATGGAAAGATCATAAAAGGGGTTTCATGTGAGGGAATTTCTATCGGTGGAATGACAAGATCAGAAGCAAAAGATGCGATTGAATCTCATATGAAGGAGATTCATCAGGAAAAGATCACACTTTATGTAGACGATGAAAGATCAAGTGCCAAGATCGAAGATCTTGGAGCATTCGCTGAGGCAGACAAGACAGTGGAAGAAGCTTATGCACTTGGGAGAAGCGGAAGTATTTTTACAAAGTATTCCGATGTAAAAGAGAAGAAACATAAACTTCCGGTTTATCGCAAATATGATAAAGCGAAGTTTGAGAAGAATGTAAAAAAAGCAACAAAGAAGATTGTTTCAGAACCAAGAAATGCAAGTGTGAAACGTAAGGCTGGCAAATTTGTCGTGATCAAAGAAAAGACAGGTTATACATTAAATATGAATGAAACATTTGCGAATTTCAAAAAAGCAGTTGAAGCTGGAAAACATCAATTTGAACTGGATGTTGTAAAGAAAAAAGCAAAATATACATCAAAAGATATGGCAGAGATCAAAGATGTACTTGGAACTTATACAACCGAATACGGTGGATCTCCATATGGTCGTAAAGTAAATGTTGCTAATGGTGCAAGTAAGATCAATGGAAGCATGGTTTATCCAGGAGAGACATTATCTGTATATAAAACCGTATCACCATTTACAAAAGAAAATGGATATGCACTCGCAGGTTCCTATGAAAATGGACAGACGGTTCAGACATATGGTGGTGGAATCTGCCAGGTATCTACTACTTTGTATAATGCAGTTATCCGTGCAGAATTAAAGATCGTAGAACGTTTTCCACATTCTATGACCGTACATTATGTACCAAGATCTGCAGATGCAGCGATCGCAGGAACGCATAAGGATATGAAGTTTAAGAATACATTCGATACTCCGATCTATATTGAAGGAAAAGCAAATGGTTCAACGATCACATTTACGGTCTATGGAAAGAAAAAAGATCCAAAACGTACGGTAGAATTCTTATCTGAGACAACACAGGTAAAAGAAAGTTCTGAAAGTACAGTTAATGATAATACGCTTGCCGAAGGACAGAAAGTTTTGGAAAGCTATGGACATACAGGATACAGTGCAAGACTTTGGAAGATCGTGAAGATCAATGGTAAACAGGTATCCAAAAAGGTATTTAATACTTCCACATATATGTCAACACCAACGGTTTATCGTGTAGGAACAAAGAAAGCGGAAGATAAAAAAGACGATAAAAAGGATAAGAAAAAAGATTCAAAAGAAACAACAGCACAGAAGTCTGAGACAACAACAGCAGCACAGAAATCTACAACGGCAGCACAGAAGTCTACAACAGCGAAGAGATCAGCGGCTGTGAAATCTCAGGGAAGCACAGGAAATTAAGGATGAAAATAGGAAAATTATCAGAATCTGCATTGCAGAAAGTTGTGTTTGAGCAATTGCATACAAGGAGAGATGAAGTCTTAGTAGGACCTGGAATCGGGGAAGATTGTGCGGCATTGAAACTTCAGGAAGGAGAAGTATTTGTCACATCAACAGATCCGATCACAGGCACGGTAAAAGAGATCGGACGTCTGGCAGTTCATGTAACTGCCAACGATCTTGCATCCGCAGGAGCTGAGACGATCGGACTTATGGTGACAGTACTTCTGCCACCAATGATCAAGGAAGCACAGATCAAGAAGATGATGCAGCAGATCAATGCAGAGTGCGAGAAATTAAATATCATGGTATTAGGTGGTCATACAGAGATTACAGCAGCAGTTACGCAGCCAGTATTATCTGTGACAGGAATCGGAAAAGTGAAAGAAGATGAATTGATCTTGTCTGGTGGGGCGAAACCAGGTCAGGATATCGTAGTCACAAAATATCTTGGTATGGAAGGAACGGGAATCATCGCAAATGAAAAAGAAGACGAGTTAAAAGAATGGTTTTCTGATACATTTATTGATGATGCAAAGGCATTTCTAGAGGATATCTCTGTTGTGCCAGAAGGTCTGATCGCCAGAAAATATGCGTCTTGTATGCATGATATCACAGAAAGCGGAGTTTATGGTGCTTTATGGGAGATTTCCAAAGCATCTGGTGTCGGGGTGGAAGTTTGTATCGAAGATATTCCATTAAGACAACATACGATCGAATTTTGTGAACGATATGATCTGAATCCATATCAGTTGATTTCAAGTGGATCTATGCTGATCACAACAGATCATGGAAGAACATTAGTCAATGAACTGGAACAGGCAGGCATCAAAGCAACCATTATTGGTCATACAACAGATTCCAGAGATAAAGTAATCTATCGTCAGGGAAAGGCAGCGAATCTGGAGGCACCTAGACAGGACGAGTTATATAAAATATATTCTGAAAATAATCGCAGATAATTTTCAGAGAGAAAAATGGAGGAAACAGTATGAACACAGAATTAAGAGAACTGATTTTAAAATTGATCGAGAAAAACAGTCGTTTAGCGATCCATGATCTGGCGGTGATGCTAGATGTCGCGGAGACGGAAGTCGCCAATGAGATCGCAGATATGGAAAAAGAACATATCATCTGTGGGTATCATACTTTGATCAACTGGGACAATACAAGCAAGGATCAACTGACAGCGATGATCGAGGTAAAAGTAACACCACAAAGAGGTCAGGGATTCGACCGCATTGCAGAACGTATTTATAATTTTCCAGAAGTAAAAGCCGTTTATCTGATGTCTGGGGGATATGATTTCATGGTTATGTTAGAAGGAAAGACGATGAAAGAGATCTCTATGTTCACATCATCCAAATTAGCACCACTGGAATCTGTTGTCAGTACAGTAACACATTTTGTATTGAAGAAATATAAAGATCATGGAACTGTTCTTGAAGCAAAGAAAGTGGATGAGAGACAGGCGGTGACTCCATAATGAGAGATTTTTTATCAAAGAGAGTTGTAAGTCTGGAACCATCCGGAATCCGCAAGTTTTTTGACATTGTAAGCGAGATGCCGGATGCCATTTCCTTAGGTGTAGGGGAACCAGATTTCGATACGCCATGGAGAGTCAGAGAAGAAGGAATTTACTCATTGGAGCGAGGCAGAACCTTTTATACATCGAATGCAGGGTTAAAGGAGCTGCGATATGAGATCAGTGAATATTTAGAAAGAAAATACGAGTTGGTTTATGATCCAAATTATGAGATCACAGTGACCGTTGGCGGGAGTGAAGGGATTGATATTGCGATGCGTACGATCCTTGATCCAGGAGATGAAGTCATCGTTGTACAGCCATGTTTCGTTTCTTATGTGGCATGTGTTGTTATGGCAGGTGGAACTCCTGTGATCGTAAGTCTTAAGGAAGAAGATAAATTTAAGCTTAAAAAAGAGCAGTTAGAAGCCGCTGTCACAGATAAAACAAAAGCAATGATCATTTCATTTCCAAACAATCCAACGGGTGCGATCATGACAAGAAAAGAGTTAGAACCGATCGCAGAGTTTGCAAAAGAACATGATATTGTTGTAATTTCTGATGAGATTTATTCAGAACTTACCTATGGAAGAGATCACGTCAGTATCGCATCCTTGCCAGAGATGAAAGACAGATCGATCGTGATCAATGGATTTTCCAAGGCATTTGCAATGACTGGATGGAGACTTGGTTATGTTGCAGCACCAAGGTACATGATGAAACAGATGGTCAAGGTTCATCAGTTCTGTATCATGGCAGCGCCGACGACTAGTCAGTATGCAGCGATCGAAGCGATGCGTTCCTGTGATGATGAAGTCGAAGAGATGAGGACTGCATACAATCAGCGCAGACGATTTTTGGTACATGAGTTTCAACGAATGGGAATCGAATGTTTTGAACCAGAAGGTGCCTTTTACATCTTTCCATCTATTAAGAAATTTGGCATGACATCTGAAGAATTTGCAACAAAACTGTTAAATGAAGAGAAAGTAGCAATCGTTCCTGGATCTGCCTTCGGAGCCTGTGGAGAAGGATATCTCAGAGTTTCCTATGCATATTCCATTGAAGAACTAAAAGAAGCTTTAGGGCGTTTGGAACGATTTATCAATCATCTTCCAAAGAAGCAATAGATAAAAAGTTAAGAGATTGGAGAGTTAATAATGCTTCACATAGTATTACATGAGCCGGAGATGCCGGCAAACACTGGAAATATCGGAAGAACCTGCGTGGCATGCGGTGCTGTTCTGCATCTGATCGAACCACTAGGATTTCGTTTAAACGAAAAGATGATCAAGAGAGCCGGTCTTGATTATTGGGATAAATTAGATGTACGTACATATATCAATTTTGAGGATTTTCTAGAGAAGAACAATGATCCCAAGATTTACATGGCAACAACAAAAGCAAAACATGTATATTCGGCACCAGCATATGAAGATGACGAAGATGTATATATCATGTTTGGAAAAGAAAGCGCTGGAATTCCAGAAGAAATCTTATTGAATTATGAAGAGACTTCTATAAGAATCCCAATGCTGCCACATATCCGGTCATTAAATTTATCTAACTCTGTAGCGATCGTTGCCTATGAAGTGCTGAGACATCAGGGATTTAAGGCATTTCAGATGGAAGGACAGCTACATCACTATAAATGGTAGAATGATAATAGAAGGAACTGCAAATGGATCATGCAGTTCCTTTTTTGACATAATAATATTCAAGTGGCAAATATTTTAACAAATTGCCGATCATGTGTGGTATGATGAGAATAAGAATTGTATATATTTAAGAACAACAAAGAAGACGAGACTTGGAGTACGAAATAAGAAAGGATAAGAAAAGTATGGCAAAAGAAAATAATAAGGATCGTATTCTGAAATTGTTGAAGGAATGTAAGAATCATCAAACGGCGGAGAGTATTGCAGTACAATTAAATATTCAGAGAAACACAGCGAGTGGAATTTTAAATGAGCTTGTAAGAGAAGGAATTGTCCAGAAAGAGAAAACACGGCCGGTTATATTTTCTTACATACAACCAGAAGATCAATTACCAGAGGATCCATTTACAACATTTATTGGAGCAGATCAAAGTTTAAAAGACGCAGTAGAGAAGTGTAAGTTATCGGCAGGTTATCCAAACAAGGGTATGCCGATTTTACAATGTCATTAAGTTAAGAATCAGTATTGTTATCTCATCAACAGATATTCATTAT
>OGXP01000117.1_pt1 | contig 93940 bp, 87 predicted proteins | sample 1576351 | NCBI WGS metagenome assembly OGXP01 (sample SAMEA3541517, study PRJEB24748) | human gut metagenome | biome: human gut; feature: human-associated habitat; material: faeces | place: China | collected 2012
GAATTGGTTCGCTTCAGAATCATTATCACTTTCGTCCATGTTAAATATTCCTCCTTAAATAATATTGTTGTAGAGTATAACAAAAAGCCCTAACATAGTCAATCTGAAAATAGTAAAAGTTATGTTAAATTTATGTAAAACATAAAATCCGATTATTTTTAATTTCTTTGTGAAATTCAATTTTTTTTATCCTCAATTAACATCATTTTAAAGCAAAAAGCAAGCCATTTTCAGACTTGCTTTCCATCATATCACTTTCCTTATTGATAAATCATTTCTTTATCTACAATCTCCCTTGCACACGCTTGTATATACTTTACGATCAGAACAGTAATAGCTGAATTCATTGGAATCGGTCATCTTCATTGCCACTCCAAATTTCAAAATTCCCTGCTGTATTCCGATACGAACGTAATGAGCACCTTTTCCGATTGCTTTTGTAATTTCCGTAATCGGCACATTTCTTCCCGTAAATGGCGGCAATTCTACATATAATCTTTTATCCATTTTCCACATACTCCTTTACAATCTGACTAAATTCTTGATCTAAAACTGTAGCAATTTTATATGCCACCTGCGGTGTACAGCTCTTTCCTGATATAATGCAGGAAATCGTCTGCCTTGACACTCCACTTAACTCAGCCAATTTCTTAATTGTTAATCCTTTTTCTCCCATCAAAATCTGCATTTTAAATACGTTTATCTTCATTTTATTTCTCCTTTCTTTTTTAATATGCACTTTTAATGCGCATTTTCATTGTATGCACTTATTCTGCACATGTCAATACTATTTTATATAAATATGCACTTGTAATTCGTATTTTTCCATGATATGATAAGCGTGAGGTGAATAATGATGAGTAATGAGAAGTTACATAACAATCAAATCGGACTTAGAATCCGTACTGCTCGAAAAGAAAAAGGTATCAACCAAACAGAGCTTGCAAATTTGTTAGGGAAATCGCTTCGCACAATCCAAAAATATGAAAGTGGAGAAATCGAAGTTTCCATTGCTATGCTCAATGAAATCGCAAAAGTTTTAGACTGCGAATCCACATATCTTATAGGATATGATACTGAGAGAAAACCTTTAGAAAATCTTTCTGATATTATGAATTTCTTATTTCAGTTAGATAAGATAAAGGAACTTGGCTTCAATATCGAAGTCAAACGACCACCACATTATGATGGATGGGAATGTGCTATTACTTTTAATGGCAAAGATGTTTCTACGGAGTTAAATCAAGATCTCTGTCTATTCTTGGAAGAATTTGAGGATAAACGAAATGAAGTCAAGGACTATCAGACAAGTTTCGAATCTTATCAGAAGTGGCAGGATAAAACACTTGCTTATTACGCAAATGCAAAACTAACCGAAAAAGAAACGGAAGAAATCTCAAATGAAGAACGAATCCAAAGATTTCAAAAAATTATGAACAAGCGGTACGGTAAGAAAGAGTCCTAATTTTTAAGGAGGATTTTTAGAATATGAAATTACCGAACGGCTACGGAAGTGTAGTAAAACTATCTGGAAAAAGAAGAAAACCTTGGATGGTTCGTAAAACCACAGGCTATCGCATCGATCCAGTCAAAGAAAAGAAAGTAAATGAATATATCATTATTGGATATGCCGCCACAAAAACTGAGGGGGTACAAATGCTGGCTGATTACAACCGGAATCCTTATGATACGAAGGCAGCCAAAATGACTTTTGAGGAAGTGTATGAGGAATGGTCTAAGAAAAAATTTCCTACGGTATCCGAAAGCAATATTAAAGGATACAAGGCATCTTACAAAACATGTGGCATTCTTTACAATCGAGTTTTTAAGGATTTAAAACTGGCAGACCTGCAACAGGTTATCGACACCTGCGGAAAGAATTTTCCCACATTGAAGAAAATCAAAATCCTGTTTAACCAGTTATATGAATTTGCATTAAAGAATGACATCTGCAACAAAGATTATTCTACTTTTGTTGAGATCGCCCAGTACAAAGACCGCAATCCAAACAAGCATACACGTACAAAATTCACGAAAGAAGAAGTTGCAAAAGTCTGGACAATGAAAGATGACAAATACTATCAGATCATCCTCATGCTGCTCTATAATGGCACACGTATCTCCGAATTTCTTGATTTGAAGAAAGAAAATGTGCATTTGGAAGAACAGTATTTTGATGTAATTGACAGTAAAACAGAAAACGGAATCCGAAAAGTTCCGATTGCTGATAAGCTCCTGCCTTACTATAAAAACTGGTATAATTCTTGTCCTGATTACGAATATCTTCTTCATACAGAGGATGACAAAAGATTTCTTTATCGCAATTACTATGACAGCTATTGGACTCCTCTTGTGGAACAGATTGGAATTGACCGTACACCACATTGTACCCGACATACCTGTATTTCCATGTTATCGGAAGCTGGTGTTCAGGATACAACAATCAAGAAAATTGTGGGGCACTCCGGTGCTATGACTTTGACAGAAAAAGTTTATACTCACTTAGATATGCAGGTTCTTGTAGACGCAATCAACAAAACCTTAGAAAATGAGGACATCGTAATTGCCGATGCAGAATCTGCATAACAAAAAAGGACACTCTCCAGTGCCTACCACCGAAAAGTGTCCTATATTTTTTAGATATTTTTGTTGCAAACGTGTTGCAAATGCGTTGCGAACTGAGTAAATCCCACCGCTTTTCACCACATCTGACAACTCCACAAATCCTTGTAAAACAAGGATTTGAACGCAAATCCGAGTTCTGAAGATTATCTCTTTGGTAACTGAAATTATCGTTTTGAGAACTGCGGTGCTCTACGAGCTGCTTTGAGACCGTACTTCTTACGTTCTTTCATACGTGGGTCACGTGTAAGGTATCCGGCTTTCTTAAGTACCGGTCTGTAATCAGAATCTGCTTCAAGAAGTGCTCTTGCGATTCCGTGACGGATTGCTCCTGCCTGTCCTGTGTATCCACCACCACGTACGTTAACGAGAACGTCAAATTTATCAACTGTTTCAGTTGCAACTAATGGCTGACGAACTACAACTTTAAGAGTTTCAAGTCCTAAATATTCGTCGATATCTCTTTTATTGATTGTGATCTTACCTGTACCTGGTACAAGGTATACTCTTGCGATAGATTTTTTTCTTCTTCCTGTTCCGTAGAATTTAGCTGTTGCCACTTTTATTTCCTCCTTTCAAACCTCTGACTAAAATGTTAAAACTTCTGGTTTCTGTGCCTGATGAGCATGTTCTGCTCCAGCATATACGTGAAGTTTCTTGATCATTGTTCTTCCCAAAGGTCCTTTTGGAAGCATACCTTTAACAGCAAGTTCGATAACCTGTTCCGGTTTCTTTGCCATCATTTCTTTTAATGTAGTTTCTTTCATTCCTCCTACATAATCTGAGTGATGATAGTATACTTTCTGATCTAATTTCTTTCCTGTAACTTTGATCTTTTCAGCGTTGATAACAATTACGTTGTCACCTGTATCAATGTGCGGTGTAAATTCCGGTTTATTTTTTCCTCTTAAAACTTTAGCGACTTCTGCTGCAAGACGTCCAAGTGTCTGTCCTTCAGCGTCAACTACATACCATTTTCTTTCAATCTTATCTGGATTAGCCATGTAAGTTTTCATTGGTTGACCTCCTATGAATTTCAGTTTACTAATTATTTTCATTGTAGATTCTATAGAAAACAAGTTCACTCCGGGGCTTTGGTGCAAACTGTTTCTTCTCACGTCATACTTGTATATTATATTATACCAACAGGCTTTTGTCAACTGTTTCTTGCTGATTTTCATCACTTTTTTGTGGGAATTTTCTACAGTATTTCTTTCAGATTGTCCACAGTTTCTTCTGCCTTCACCAGTGTAATACTGCCATTATCCAGGCATTCAACAAACTTATATACCAGGTCAGGATCAAACTGTCTGCCTGCATCCTGAAGAAGCTTCTCCCGTGCCACTTCAATAGGAAATGCTTTTTTATAACATCGTTTGGATGTCATGGCATCAAAAGAATCTGCCACGCACAAAATCCGCGCAGTCAGTGGAATATCTTCTCCTGCGATCCGGCGTGGATATCCTTTTCCATCATACCGCTCATGATGACCGATGACTGCCGGAATTACATAATCCAGCGATGGAAGGTGACGGATAATATCGATCGATGCCTCTACATGCCCTTTGATGATCTCATATTCTTCATCTGTCAGTTTTCCCTCTTTATTGAGTATATACTCCGGAATACCGATTTTACCGACATCATGCAGAAGTGCTGCCTGCCGGATAATCTCTATCATATCTTCGTTCATTCCAAGGGTCGTCGCCAGTGACGTTGCATAATAAGCTACGTTGTTGGAATGGCTGAACGTATAGTGATCCTTCGCATCAATTGCCGCCGTCAGCGCATAAATCGTAGACTCATACTCCTGATAAATATGGGTGTGATTCCTTGTATTGTTCCCCTCACTGTTGTTCCGGAACATCATATCAAAGACCTGGATCCCATTTTTTCCATTATGTTTCACATGATAAACTGCCAGATCTACATTTTCCATCAGCTCTTTCACATTCCTTGCCGCATAAGGAGCCGCACTGATACCGGCACTCACAGTTACCGCTTTCAGCTTCATATCCGTTCTGCGGTTATTCATAACATAAATCTGTTTTGCAATAGATTCCACCATATTTCTGGCGGAAAAAAGATCATATCCCGGTAAAAGAACCGCAAATTCCTTTCCTCCATAGCGGGCCGTGTATCCACTTTCTCCGACACTGCTTCTGATAATATCTGCAATCCGCTGCAGACACAGATCTCCTTCTTTCACCCCATACAACTGATTATACAATTTAAAATCATCTACATTGATGATCGCAAGTGCCAGCGATGCCTCCTTGTTTTTCTCAAGCTCTTCATTCAGCACTTCATAGAAATATTTCCGGTTCAGTAATCCGGTCATCTCATCTGTTCTGGCTTCCTGGCGGGCTCTCTCGTACAATCTTGAATTCTTAATCGCAATCGATGCAACCGACGTAACAGATGAGATCAGCTGCACCTCATCATATACCAGCCGTTTTTTTGCCGAAGCATCTGTGATCAGAATCACACCAACCAGGCATTCTCCATCTTTCAGCCCTGCACAGTAACGGATATGCGTCTTATCCAGCCGGTGTTTTTCACTCTCCCACATCGACTTATACTCCACGGTATAACGGAAATCCCGGTAAATGATCGGCTCTTCATGTTCTTTCAGCCACTGGATCATCGGGTTTTCTTCTTCCATCGTAAATGTCAGATCATTCAGTGGCTGATCACTTGCCACTCCCCGATATGGCTGTCCCGGTGCATCCTGCATACAAATATAGATATTTCCAACATCCATCAGTTCTTTCATGACACTGATTGTTTTGTCCAGAATTTCATTTAAATCCAGCGTCTTCGAAATCGCAGAGCTGAACTCCCTGATTTTTTCTGTCTGATAATTTTCTTCCCGGACAAACACACTGCGTACCAGAAGCTTCCACAAAAAAGTAAACAGCGCATAAATCACCAGAAACACAATTGCAAAAGCAAGGGCATAAAGCGTTGTATTCTTATTCATCTGTATATGGAAGATTTTCTGCAGATATGGAATTACATTCAAAAATACAATAACAGAAAACAAAAATCCCACACCGTAACACAGACTGGGCGATGCCAGCATCTGCAGCCGGAACAGACGTCTGCGGATCAGTGCATAAAACAGGAAAAATACATTTACAACACCACTTAAAATATCAATCGGAAATCCACTGAAAAATGGTATTCCAAGCAACATATTCCCTGCAAACAACACCAGAACCCCTGCCATGACCGGTTCATACTGTACTTTCATATTGGGATTTGCTTTGCAGATCCGCACAAGGATAAGGAAAAGATAAATCAAAAAAATCCCAGCCGGGAAAAAGAGTACTAATATAGTAGGTTTAATCTCATACACAAAAGTAGGAAGCCCATTCTTTTCCACCACATTCGGGCATCCCAGGAATACCCCATGCCGGATATTTACCACAAAACAGATCAGCATAACAGCCAGATATATTTTCCCTGGCAGACCTTTTTTCACCCCGCCAAATGCCAGAATAAAACAATAATATGCATACGGCAGTAGTAAAATTCCAAGCAGGGAAACCTGATACCAGAATTCATAACTTGGCCACAGATGAACACGCATAAATGCCGATCCTCCAGCCCAGAAAAGCAGTCCAACCAACACTACCAGAAAGCTATTTACAATTTTATTTCGCTTCGCTGTCAGAAACATCAGCAGCATAAATCCATAGCACACCATTGCTATGATTGAAATATATCCATAGGTTCCCATAATTCCCTCTTATCTCACTTTGTTCAAACATTCCTGCACTTCCAGCAACGCCTTCAAATCATAATAAGAAGGATTCATCTGATGCAGTTTTTTTCCAGTCTGTTTTTCATAAGTTTCAAATGTTCCGCACGTAAAAATTGTAACCTGCAAAGGATCCATTCCCAATATTTTCTTCAAGTCACGGTAATCCTGATCAATATATTTGAAATATGTACTCAGTAACTCTTTTAAAATATCGGCGCTCATGGCACTGTTCAGCAAGGATTCCCGTTCCAGTTCTACATACATATGCAGATATGGGCGCTTCTGTTCATTATATTCCTTTGCCGCAACCCAGTTTGTGATCGGAAGCTTTGACAGACGAATCACATTTCGGATCCCATTTTCTGAAATCCTTGTAAATCCTGCAATATCAATGATCCATGGTACCCGGTCCACATATTCAAAACGGGGGATCTGCGTTTCATCTTCCCTGTTTTGCAGTCCGACGCACCGGTACATATCACCACAGCGATATCTCGCGAATGCACCGCCTTTCAAAATTGTAAATACGAGCTCATATTTTTCTCCCGGCCGGACTTCATCCATCAGATATGTCGGTGGAATATAAGACGGATCCTCATGATTTTTCAACATATCCTTCTCTGTGATAAATTCATAAAATGCCGTATCCGGGAAGAAATACATTCCTTTTCTCGTCCAGGTCTCTGTCCCCATTATAGATGGTTCCGTACCGGCAAACAATTCCATCGGCCGGATTCCCCAGAGTTCTTCCAGATCATCTTTATAGCACTGATTATCCGTACCCGCTACCATGAACCCTTTTAAATGGAATAAATCCTTTGGAAGTAATTTCCGGTTCTCCTTTTTGCAGCGGTACTTTGCCTGTATCAGGCGGAAAATCATATGCGGTCTGCATTTCAGAATACTTGATAGTTGGATACCGCCGCCACCGGTCAGCGAAGAAAGGCTCAGGCTTACTGCATAAGCCACACTTCCAAGGCCAAAGAAAAATCCCAGATCTTTTTTCATCGCCATTTTAAATCCCAGCTTGTTTCGTTCGCTGAAACTCATATTCACAGCATCTTTTACTGCCGGAAGGAACTCGATATCGATTTCTTCCCCGAGTGCCAGTGGAAAAAGTCCGGTAGCATACGGAAGCGGTGCCAGCGCATACAGAAATTTGTCCGTAGATGCAACATCAAAAGATCCCTTTTTCCTGCTGGTCGATAAAATCAGACATGCTGTCACATTATTCCGGTAGGTATCCAGCATACTTCTTGTATACGGCGCAACCTTAATCGGATGTTTCCCGCCTTCCCAGGTTGTCTGAATCCAGATCACCGGATTCCCAGGAAGCATATCAGGCTGCTTGGTCAAAAGAATATCTGCATAATCTTCATACTCCGTCAGTGGTACCATTTTACGGAATTCATCCAGATTTCGGGGATGTTTTCCTTTCAAAATCGACTGTCCAAGTCCACAGTTACTCCACAGCTGGATCTGTTCTTCCATCAGCCGCCACTGGATTTTCATGTAGCCGTCCATCGACAGATCCAGAAATCCACAGTATTGCTGCCATATTTCATTATACTGTTGTTTTTTTAATTTTTCTTTTAAATTCATAGACTGTCCGCTCCAGATCAATCATTTTTTCTGATAGTACGCAGGCACACCAGTATGCTTTTTCTGTTCGGTATCAGAAACGGCGTACTTTGCTGATATTCTTTATAGTTAAAAAATGTCCGTGGGAATGTCCACAGATCTTGAAAAATAATATACAGATAATTCCAGAAAATCATAAGTAAAAAATAAATCCCATGCTTCCATCCACCGACCATTCCCCACATGCACAGATACGCTCCCGCAAACCATAAAACACCAGGATGGCGGCACAATCCATACATACCTTCCGTATAAGCCGCACGCAGTTTATTTTCTTCACAATAGGTTTCTTCAAAGGGAAGCGCAAAAAACAACGTATAAATGAGCAGACAAAAGAAAAGGAGTCCTCCTAATCCAAATCCGGTCATTGTTCCGATCTTCCGATGGCAGCTCCCCCATGCTGCATAAAGCTCTGCAATCAGCGATACTACAACGAGAATACTCCCAACTGCAAAAAATTTTTGTAATACGGCATTCTTCATACGAACACTGTTAATATCATAAATAAAATACAGAATAAATCCTGTACTTCCTAGTATAAACTGCCACATTTTTCTCTCCATGATTTGTGCATTATTATGCACAAATACCTTTTCACGCACTATAAATTATAATAAAAGCAACTATAAATTGCAACAAAAAAAATAGCTTCCCTTTCTCCTTTTTTCAAAAACATTACCATATCATTACATTTTTACAAATTCCACTTTTGCTTTAAATAGTATACCATCTTTTGACTCTATCTGATACAATAGATATATGGGATTTTTATCCAAATTTTGACTAAAAGGCAGGTACTAGAATATGTGGGCTTATGAAGGAATTTTTTATCAGATCTATCCAATTGGATTCTGTGGCGCTCCGACCGCAAATGACGGCAAAACCGTATCCCGGATTTTAAAATTAAAGGACTGGAGCAGTTATCTGGAATCCTTAGGTATCTCTTCTATATTATTAAATCCAATTTTCGAATCAGACAATCATGGTTATGACACCAGGGATTATAAAAAAATCGACTGCCGTCTCGGAACCAATGAAGATTTCGAAGAAGTATGCAAAGATCTCCATGCACACAATGTAAAAATCGTTCTTGACGGTGTGTTTAATCACGTAGGACGTGGCTTCTGGGCATTTAAAGATGTACTGGAAAAGAAATGGGATTCTCCATACAAAGACTGGTTCTGCATCAATTTTGACGGTAATTCCTGCTACAATGACGGTTTCTGGTATAAAGGATGGGAAGGACATTTTGAACTGGTCAAACTGAATCTTGCCAATCCTGCTGTTGTAGATTATCTTCTGGAATGTGTAAAGGGTTGGATCGATGAATTTGACATCGACGGTCTCCGGCTTGATGTTGCATACTGCCTGGACCGCAATTTCATGAAACGTCTGCGCAGTTTCTGTCAGGAATTAAAACCTGACTTTGCACTGATCGGAGAGGTTCTCTTCGGGGATTACAATCAGATCGTCAATGACGAAATGTTGCACAGCTGCACCAACTATGAATGCTATAAAGGCATTTATTCCAGCTTCAACAGCATGAACATGTTTGAGATCGCGCACTCTCTGAACCGTCAGTACGGACCGGAACAGTGGTGCATTTACCGTGGAAAACATCTGATGTCTTTTGTTGACAACCACGATGTGACCCGAATTGCAAGTATCCTGACCAACAAGAACCACCTCCCGCTGACTTACGGTCTTCTTCTTGGTATGCCGGGTGTTCCTTGCATTTATTATGGAAGTGAATGGGGTGAGGAAGGAGTAAAAGCTCCGGACAATGACTATGCTCTCCGCCCATGCTTCGATGCGCCAAAACCGAATGCACTGACTGAACAGATCAAAAAAATGATCCATGTCAGAACCGGAAGCAATGCTCTTTGCCATGGAAGTTATCGCAATGTTGTCCTTACTAATCATCAGCTCATCTTTGAGCGCAAAACAGATGATGAACGGATGCTGGTTGCAATTAACGCATCGGATACACCATTTACCGCACACAACGGCGAACTCGGGGGAACTATGACTGATCTGCTCACCGGAAATGAAATCCAGATGAACGGCCAGCTCGAAATGCCACCATACAGTGTGCAGTATCTGAAATAAAACTTTTTCTTCCTAAAAAACTGGGAGAGATGACTTTTCCAACAAGTCAGCTCTCCCAGTTTCTTTTTTAATAAATATATTCCTTCATTTCCTGATAAACTCTCGCAAGAGGAAGACCCACGATCGTATTATAATCGCCTTCAATCCCACGGATATACATGCCAAATGCACCCTGGATCCCGTAGGCTCCTGCCTTGTCCATCGGCTCTCCTGTTGCAATATATTCCCGGATTTCTTCCTTGCACATCGGATATACATGCACATCACTGCATTCATGAAATGTCTTCCGGATCTTTTTCCCATCCTTCTTTATCAGAAGCGTAACACCGGTGTAAACCTGATGCGCTTTTCCCTGAAGCATGGAAATCATCTGATATGCCTCTTCTTTATCCTTTGGCTTTCCGAGAATCTTTCCATCTGCTGCAACCACCGTATCCGAACCGATCACCAGAAAATCCCCTGCATTTTTCTTTTCATACTGCTGGTAGACATCTTCTGCTTTCTGCGCAGAAAGTTCTTCCACAACCTGGCTTGGAACCTGGGATGTAATTACTTCCTCACAGTGTGACGGCATGACTACATGCTTTATATTTCCCTGTTCCAGCAGTTCTGTCCTGCGCGGTGATGCAGAGGCCAGAACTACAGTCAGCTTCTGTATTCTACTACACATAGCCTAATCCTCTTTCACAAGAATCTTCTTAATTTCTCCCATATACATGTTATGCATATCTTTGTCAGCATACCATTTGTCAAGATTTGCTTTCTCAACAAAATTTTCTTCTCCCATGCGCTGTACATAAACCTTCTTGCATACAAAGATCATTTTTGCTTCTTCAAACGCAACTGTTCCATCTACATAATATGGTGTCAGACCGGCTTCTTTGATCTTATCTTCGTCCCTTCCGGAAACTCTTCCACAGAGATTTAACGCTTCTCTATGCTCTTCTCCAAAGAATGCCAGTGTAAAATAATCTTCTCTGTCCACAAATTCTTTGGTATAACGGGAATCACGGATATAAGCTGTCGCAGTCGGCTTGCCCCACATAATTCCAACACCACCCCAGCTTGCTGTCATGGTGTTACATTTTTCTTCATTTCCTGCTGTGATCAGCATCCACTGTTTTCCGATCAGGTCAAATGGATTATCCTTTAATTCTTCTGCTTTTATTTCTGTAAAACTCATTTTTTTGTCCTCTTATTTTGCGATTACTTTACGGAAATTCTTCTTTCCTTTTCTTACAACTTTTCCTTCACCTTCAAAGTCTGCTTTTGCAAATGTTGTCGCAATATCGGAAACCTTTTCTCCGTCAACGGCAACTCCACCCTGCTGTACGGCACGGCGTGCTTCTGACTTGGAAGCAACCAGTCCACTCTTGTGAAGCAGTGTCAGGATATCGACAGACCCGTCTGCAAAATCTTCATCAGAAAGCTCTGCTGTCGGCATATCTGCTGCATTTCCTGAACTGAACAGTGCACGTGCGCCTTCCTGTGCCTTTGTAGCTTCTTCTTCGCCGTGAACCAGTTTTGTCAGTTCGAACGCAAGGATTTCTTTTGCTGTGTTAAGCTGTGCGCCTTCCCATTTGTCCATCTCATCAATCTGCTCAAGCGGAAGGAATGTCAGCATACGTAAACATTTAAGAACATCTGCATCTGCCACATTTCTCCAGTACTGGTAGAATTCAAACGGAGAAGTTTTTTCCGGATCAAGCCATACAGCTCCAGACTGTGTCTTACCCATCTTCTTTCCTTCTGAATTCAGAAGCAGTGTGATTGTCATCGCACTTGCATCCTTACCAAGCTTACGACGGATCAACTCTGTACCACCAAGCATGTTACTCCACTGATCATCTCCACCAAACTGAAGATTACAGCCGTATTTCTGGTATAACATATAGAAATCATAGCTCTGCATGATCATGTAGTTGAACTCAAGGAAGCTCAGTCCCTTTTCCATACGCTGTTTGTAGCATTCTGCAGTCAGCATACGATTTACGGAGAAATGTGCTCCGACTTCACGAAGTACTTCCACATAATTCAGATCCATCAGCCAGTCCGCATTATTAACCATCAGTGCTTTCCCGTCTGAAAAATCAATAAAACGGCTCATCTGCTTTTTAAAGCAGTCACAGTTGTGCTGGATTGTCTCCGGTGTCATCATCTGACGCATATCTGTTCTACCGGACGGATCCCCGATCATAGCAGTACCGCCCCCGATCAAAGCGATCGGCTTATTGCCAGCCTCCTGCAGTCTCTTCATCAGGCACAGTGCCATAAAATGTCCAACATGCAGACTATCCGCCGTCGGATCAAACCCAATATAAAACGTAGCCTTCCCGTTATTCACCAGATCCCGGATAAGCGGCTCATCCGTAACCTGCGCAATCAATCCTCTGGCCTGCAGCTCTTCATAAATACCCATTTTCCTAATTTCCTTTCTCTTACCAATCTTTTTATCTTATTCACAGCCAATCTTCTCCGCCGGAAGAAGGATGCGTCCCTGTCCGGAACTCTTCGAAGTTTTTCAAGGATGTCAGCCATCCGAAATCCATTTCTATTTGACTGCATGTGCAGGCGGATGCTCATACTTCTTAGGTTTTGGAAATTTGTGTTATGATTGAAAATCCATCTGTCTGAGCGCAGCGAGTTATGGATTTTCAATCATGCCCTTAACAAATTTTCAAAATCTTAGAAGTATCAGTCGCCGAACCCGCAGACAAATAGAAATAGATTCCGGATGGCGTCCCCCTTAAACCACCCTTCAAAAATTTCCGACAAAAAACCTCGTCCTCCGGCCAATCAGCCTTTAAGGACGAGGTATATTCTCTCGTGGTACCACCTTAATTCACACCCGGCTCACACCGAATGCCTCAGTCAGTAACTAACATTACCGCAGCAGGTATAACGTCCGCCACTCCGTCACAACTTACTTACACTTACGCGTGTTCGGCGTGAAGCTCCGAGATGTATTCGCATCTGACTCTTCGTGCACCTCTCATCAACCGGTTACTTTCTGTCTGAGCCTTGTCATCTGCTACTTGTTCTCTTCATAGCCTGTAATTTTCTCTTCATTTGTCATACTACCGTATCCTTCAAAATTTGTCAAGCCGGATTTCACGCCAAATTATCACAAAACAACTTTTGTCAAATCCAATTCACAGCCTTCCATCATTTTCCGAACCACTCTCGCAGATTCCCTAATTCCAGAAATCCGTCTTCTGCTCCAGCTCAATATCTGCACTTTTAAACACCGGATTAACTCCCCGCTTCAACTGATCCTCATAATCCCGGATTGCCTTAAATGCCGTCCCGGACAAAATCAGGATCACCGGAATATTGATCAGTGCCATCACGCCCATCAGTACATCGGAAAGATCCCACAAAAGCGACATTTCCATACCTGCTCCTAGAAATACAACAAATGCCGATACCAGGCGGAATCCGCGCATAAATTTTTTCCCCGGTTCCTTTTTATGGATATAGGTCAGAAGATTGTCGCAATAGAAACAATTTCCAAGCAATGTTGTAAACGCAAAAAATACCATAGCCACCGTTATAAATACCGGACCAAATGCTCCCAGGGGTTCCTGAAGAGATGCCTGAACCCACGGTGCCCCCTGCATCTCCCTGGTTGGATCAATGCCAGACGACATACACATCATCGCCGTTGCCGTGCAAAGAAGAAGTGTGTCGATAAAGACAGATAGCATCTGAACCAGTCCCTGTTTGACCGGATGGCTGACATTTGCAGAAGCAGATGCATTCGGTGCCGAACCGATTCCGGCTTCGTTGGAATAAAGCCCACGGCGGATACCCTGCATCATAGCAGAACCCGCAAACGCTCCGAAAATTGCCTTGAAATCAAACGCTTCCTCAAAAATGCGGAGGAACATTTCCGGTACATTGCGGATATTGATGATAACCACAATCAGCGCAATCCCGATATATGCAAGTCCCATCACCGGCACAACCATCGATGTCACCTTTACAATACGGCTACCGCCGCCAAGCAGACACCATCCGGTCAGAACTGCCAGAATCCCGCCAATGATCCATGGGCTTACCTTCGGATCATAAAAAGAAAATCCGGAAAATGTAGACTGCAGATTATAGGATGCCAGCATATTGAATCCAAATGCATACGTCATGATCATGGCAATACAGAACACGATTGCCAGTGGTCTGCAATGCAGCGCCGCCTCGATATAATAAGCCGGACCACCATAGCATTTCCCATCCTCTCCCTTTTTCTTATAAATCTGTGCCAGCGTACTTTCAATCAGTGCTGACGCACTTCCGATGATCGCAATCACCCACATCCAGAATACAGAACCAAATCCCCCAATACAGATTGCTGATGACACCCCGACAATATTTCCTGTTCCTACTCTCGATGCCGTTGAAACCATCAATGCCTGGAATGATGAGATTGCCTCTTTATCGTCCGGCTTCTCCATCACGGACTCACAGGCTCTCTTAAATAAACGCGCCTGTGGAAATCTTGTCCGGATTGTAAAATATAAACCTGCTCCGATCAGCATAATCACCAGAAGTTTGCTGTACATAAATGAGCTGACCGCCCCAATAATTGTCTGAAACATACCTTTTTTCCTTTCTCAATGTTTTCTACCATTTTCGCAATATCTTAACGGAAACTCTCAAAATTTGCAAGCTTTTTCTATTTATTTCCTGTCATTTCGTCCCCAATCACTTTGTAAAATATTACTTTTTTCAATCAAAATGTCAAACCTGAAAAAAGCGGACAAGCAACACCTGTCCGCCAAATTTATACTATATTTTTCTAACCCTTTACAGCTCCTGCAGCAACACCCTTGATGATGTACTTCTGTCCTGCCAGATATACAATGATGATCGGGATTACTGTAAGCATGATGCTTGCCATCATCGGTCCCATTTCAACTCTTCCGTAACTTCCGCGGAAATACTGGATCAACATCGGGATTGTTTTATATTTCTTAATATCAAGTACAAGAGTTGGAAGCAGGTAGTCATTCCATACCCACATTGCCTCCAGAATACCTACGGATATCATAGTAGGCTTCAGGATATGGATATCGATCAAAAAGAAAGTCTGCAGCGGATTACATCCGTCGATCATGGCAGCTTCTTCGATTTCTACAGGAATCGATTTTACAAATCCGCAGAACATAAATACCGCAAGACCTGCGCCAAATCCGAGATAGATCACCCAGATATTCCATGGCATATTCAGATGTAAGGTATCTGCTGTCTGTGACAAGGTGAACATAACCATCTGGAAAGGAACAACCATGGAAAATACAAACAGATAATATAAAATCTTTGAAATCGGACTATTTACACGGGTTATATACCATGCACACATGGAGCAACATACAAGAATAGCAACTACAGAAGTAATCGTAATAAATGTACTGTATCCAAGACTGCTTAAAAATCCTTTTGAAGCAACGGCATCTACATAGTTTGCGATTCCTGCAAATGCATCTGCAGTCGGAAGTTTAAATGCAGTTCCTGTACTGATCGCTGATTCTTTTTTCAAAGAGTTCATCAGGATCATAATGATCGGATAAATCCAGGCGAGTGCCGCAATTGTTAATATAACTATCCATATTGTATTTGCAATACTTTTCTTCTTTTTCATTACTGCTGCACCTCCTTAGATCTTGTTGCTTTCAGCTGTACCAGTGAAATAATGATAACCAGAGCACAGAAGATCACTGCTTTTGCCTGCCCATAACCTTTCCACTGCATTCCGGCACGTGCGTAGAATGTCTGGTAAATATTCAGTGCCAGCATTTCTGTCGCATGGTTCGGATCTCCACCTGTAAGAGCCAGGTTCTGGTCAAACAGTTTAAATGAATTGGTAAGTGTCAGGAAGACACAAATCGTGATGGAAGACATTACCATCGGAACTCTGATCTTCCAGAGGATATCCCACTTTGCTGCTCCATCAATCTCTGCTGCTTCGATCAGATCATCCGGTACATTCTGAAGACCTGCGATATAAATGATCATCATATATCCGATCTGCTGCCAGCACATCAAAATGATAAGTCCCCAGTAACCGGCTGAAGAATTCAGTGCCAGGAGCGGCTGACCGATGATCGTAAGCAGACAGTTGATCAGAATCTGCCAGATATATCCAAGTACGATTCCACCGATCAGGTTCGGCATAAAGAAAACAGTTCTGAAAATATTGGTGCCCTTTAACTTCTGTGTCAGAAGCAGTGCCAGGCCAAATGCCAGTACGTTGATCAGTAAAATCGATACAATCGCAAATAATACTGTAAATTTAAATGAACTCGTAAAGGATGTATCCTTGATCGCTGCTGTATAATTTGATATTCCAACAAATGTTGCATTTCCTACTGTTGTAAATTTACAGAAAGAAAGATAAAATCCCTGTGCAAACGGAATGATAAATCCGATCACAAATGCAAGAAATGTTGGGAGAACAAATATTGGTGCATGTTTTTTCAGTGCCTTTTCCATAGAAATCCTCCTCTTTTCCTTTTGCCCGGAAGGATCTTCCTACCAGGTGGCTCTCATTTCACTTTTTATTTTTATATGGAAAAACGTAGGTTCCCATATCCAGAAAACCCGCTTCGTACAGGCTCTCCTCTCACTTAAAAGGGGCAGGCAAGCCGCCTGCCCCTAGACCCGTTCTTTTTATGCAACTTATTTATTCATTTGCAAGCTTGTATTCAGATGCCCATCCATCTACGAATGCACTTACTACTGCATCCCAGTTAGCATCTGTCTGATCTGCTGCATAAGCTGTCAGTGCAGATCCAACACCATTTTTCCACTCTTCTGAAGGCATTGTTGAGAAGTTCCATGCTACCGGAGTCTTTCCGTCTTCGGTCATCTGTTTGTCTTCTTTGATAAAGAGATTCTGAGATTCCTGAGCTTTCTTAAACGGAATGTTGAATCCCATATCGTCTGCCATACATTTTGTTCCTTCATCTGAAGTTACACACCAGTCCATAAAATCTAATGTAGCCTGAATATCAGCTTCGTCTGCGTCTTTATTTACGCACCAGTAATTTTCTGTACCTGTGCAGAGTCCCTGGTTTGCTTCATCGCCTACACCAAAGTAAATCGGAAGCATGGTCATGTCATCATCTGTCAGGCCGCCATCGGTCAGCTGTGTATATTCCCATGTACCATTTTGATAGAATACAGCTTTTTTATTCAGGAATTCATTTCTTGCATCGTCACCTGTCTTTGCAGCAAGATCCTTTGGATCGCATGTGCTGTTGTTGATGTACAGATCCCACATATCGCGGTAGTTATCAAGATATGTGCCTTTGATTGCATCTGTTGTGTTAATTCCTTCATCCTGATATTCAAAGTAGATCGGAAGGTTTGCAAGGTGTGTCTTGAATCTCCAGTCAGAAGATCCGTCCATACCTGCTGAAGTAAATGCAGAAAATCCAAGTTCAGAAGTTCTATTTGTAATGTCTTCTGCTACTTTTTTCAGATCTGCAAAAGATTTGATGTCATCCGGTGTATATCCTGCTTCTTTTAATAATGTCTTATTTGTGATAATTCCATATGTTTCGATAACGTATCCGATACCTGCTACAGAATCTCCGTCTTTCAGTGCATAATCATCACTTGTGAGTTCTTTGTAAACATCAGTGTCAGATAAGTCGTAGCAGTAATCTTTCCAGTTTGCAAGTCCTACCGGTCCGTTTACCTGGAATAATGTTGGTGCTCCGCTCTTTCCCATTTCACTCATCAGAGTGGTTTCATAGTTTCCGGAAGCTGCTGTAACAACCGTTACATCTACACCTGTCTCTTTTGTGTAATCCTTTGCCAGCTGCTGCCACTGTTCATCCTGCTCCGGTTTGAAGTTCAGATAATATACAGATCCTTTGCTGCTGTCCCCTTTACCGTCTGCACTCTTGCCATCGCTCTTGCTTCCACATCCTGCAAAGCATCCAAGTGTCATGATTCCTACCAGCCCCAGTGCCAGCCATCTTTTTTTGTTTTTCATAATTTCCGTTCCTCCTCGTCTGGATTTCTTTTCTATGCTTAAATAATAGCAAGAATCCAATCAAAGGCTGTAACAAATCGCAAACCTCCTTTAACAAAAAATATACTTTTCGAAATGTAAAAAATTTGTTATTGATAAAATGACACCAACAGCCTTCTCCTCCCATCATCTCTCTTTCTCATACTCCCGGATACTTTCATCGGCAGTCTCCACCATCTGCACAAGCGTCATTTTCCCGGCGGCAAGCTGTGGCAGGCACTCCCCGATCGTCTCTTCCTGAAGGATGGAGTTCCATTTCACCTGATAGTTCGGAACGATCTGCGGATTGTTATTGTAGGCATTTACATAATCCTGAAGGAGCTGGCTGATTTCAGTGCGTCCGTTCTTGTCCATCAGCTCTTTCTTCTCTTCCAGATTGAATTTCGTGCGAAATTTCAAAAATTCAACCGCTCCTTCTTTGACCTCCTCGCTGTAAGTGGAAACCACCGCCCAGCCAAAGGTTTCCGGTGAGGCGATCAGTTTATTTCCCGGAAATGCGGAAAATCTTACCTTTTCCTTCCATTCTTCCGGCAACTGGTCGATCATCCAGTATCCGTTCGGGATCATTGCCACCTTTCCTGTGACAAAATTATTGTATGCCACATCGTAGTCCGCATGAATTGCATCTTCTGTTGTATACCGAAACAATTTCTGCAAGGTTTCTGCAATTTCAAGACCGGTATCATTGGAATAGCTTTCTGGGAGAAGCTCTTTCATAAATGCATAGCCTTCTTCCGTGTGTGCTGCCTCTGCTGTTGCAATCAGCATCGGCGCCCAGCCGGTTCCTTCAGTGTGAAGTCCAAGCGGTGTGATTCCGTTTGCCTGCAGCCGGTCACAGCAGTCCCAGAATTCTTCCCATGTCTCCGGGAATTTCTCAATCCCTGCTTCCGCAAAAAGCTCCGGATTCCAAAACATGCCGGCGCACGCAAATGCCGCCGTACTGATCGGTCCAAGATAGATATTGCCATCCTCATCCGTACAGCCTTCCATCACCGCCGGTTCGATCATATTCCTCCACTCTTCATCCTCTTCCAGATACGGACTCAGATTCTCGATCCGTCCATCCGCAACCATCATCTGATAAAAGGACGGCAGGGTGCGCACATCATAGATCACAGCCGGAAGCTCGTCTGTGACATTTAACCGTTTCAGATTTTTTCGGTATTCCTCTTCCGTCTCCATGATCCATTCCACTTGCATATGATATGTACCGGCATATTCTTCATTAAATGCATCAACGACATCCTGTTCCGTTTTCTTGCCGGAAGTCGGATCTACCGTCAGAATGATCGGAATATCAATCTCCTTTTTTTCTGTGCTCCGGCTTGTCTGCCCCGTATTTTTACCACATCCGGTCAGCACTGTCAGAACCAGTGCGATACAAAACACCGATTGCAAATATTTTCTATAAATCACGTTTCTCCTTTCCGTCATCCGGAATTTGGATTGTACACCGGGTTCCATTTTCTTCTGCCTCATAGTAAAACAGCACATCCTCTCCATATTTCAGCCGCAGTCTGGTCAGTACATTCACCACTCCATATCCGTGTTCCTTATCCTGGAAGCATTTTTTCGCCTCCAGAATCGGATGCCCGTTTAAGGCATTGATCTTTTCCATCATTTCCCGGTCAATCGGCTTCCCATTATTGAATACCACGATTTTCAGCTGGCTATCCTCCCTCGCAATCTCAATCTGGATCAGACCATTCTCATAAATTTCGCAGAATCCGTGCTTGATCGCGTTCTCGACAAGTGGCTGCAAGATCAGCTTCAGCATCCACGTACTCTTCTCTTCCACCTTACACTCAATCTCATACCGGAACAGATTTGCATTCCGGATCTGTTGGATTTCCATATAACTCTTTACATTTTCCAGTTCGTCCTCCACCGTCACGATATCACTGCCCTTGCTGAGTGACAGACGCAGATATTTGGAAAGTGCCTGAATCATCTTCATGGTTGTCTCTTCTCCGTTTATCCGCGCAAGCATGTAAATTGTATCCAGCGTATTATAAAGGAAATGTGGGTTGATCTGTGCCAGAAGCATGTTCAACTCCGTCCGTCTGAGCACCCCTTCCTGTTCTTTGATCTCTGCCAGAAGATTCTCAATATTTTTTAGCATCTTATTGTAGGAATGTCCAATCTGATCCAGTTCTGTATTGGTATTCAGTTCAATCAGGCGACTGAAATCATTTCCGTCAAACTGTGTCATCTCTTCACTGATCTCCCGGATCGGACTGGTGAACCGCTTGGAAAAATAGATACTGAGCACAACCGCTACCACTGCCACAAACAGATAAATCCCGATCAGCACCGTAAGTACCCTCATCGTTCCCTGTGTCATTACACTCGACGGAACGACTGTGAACACCGTCATTTCAGAGCTGCTTTCTTTGTAAATGGAGCAGACACCACCGCTCACTCTCCGGCTTTTTGCAAGAATACCACTCGTTTCCTGTGCGCTGATCTTATAGACTTCCTGTTTTACCGCATCCGAAATCTTCGTCCCTTTCGGGCACCAATCAGCACATAAATTCCCCTTCTTATCCAGAATTCCGATCTGCACTTCATCTGTCATACTCCGATCCTTTCCAAGTATCGTTTCCAGAAAGCTGTCATTCATCTTGATGAGCAGCAGTCCTGGTTTGCTGGCGTATTCCATGCTGTGTACATATCTTCCGATAAACAATGCTTCTTTCTCCGTCCCAAACAGAGTATCCTTCGCCCAGAACCATTGCGTTTTCGCATAAGAATCTCCCATGTAATCTTCCAGATGGCTGTCTGAAAAATCTTCATAATCAATATGCGAGTAGGATCTGGCATAAACATTATTTTTATTATCCACATAGCAGTATTCTGCCACATGATCCAGATTCATATAGGCAAAATATTTCTGAAGAGAGTTCTTTTCCACATCTGCAAATGAAGCTTTTTTCAGACTTTCCTGAACCTGATCGTAAGTAATACATTCTGCTGTCCCTTCATCCGCCTCTTTTGACAGTGTATCCAGAGCCAGCCCCATCTTCTCATTTAAAAATTCATATTTATCTGTAACCTCTGTGGTCAGACTCTGCCTTACATAAATCCAAACACCGATGCTTGACAGCAAAATTGCCAGCAACAACAGCCCCATTATATATCGAAGGTATTTTCTCTGTATTCCGGATTTAATCACCCATTTCTTCATTCTTCGTAATCCTTTTTGTATTCACTCGGTAATTTTCCTGTATATTCTTTAAATAAATGTGAAAAATAGGATGCATTGCTGATTCCCACCTGCTCACATACCGTTCCTATACTCTCACATCCATCCTGGATCAGCCTCTTTGCTTTCTCCATTCTCTGCTGTAAGAGATACTTTTTAAAGGTTATATGAAATGTATTTTTAAATACACGCCCGAAATATACCGGATTCAGATAAATCTGCGTTGCCACCTGAACAATAGAAAGTTCTTCCTCCTGCAAATGCTCATCGATATAAGAAAGTGCCACTGTCATATATTCCTTTGCACATTTATTTTCTCCGCTTTCTGCGTATTTTTCCCGTTCCTCAATTGCTTCTCCGAGGATCCTATAACTGACATCTACCGCCTGTGCCGCTGTCAGGCTCTCCATATTCGAATAATAATTCCGGAACTGTTTCTGCAGTTTTTCCGTCATTCCGTAAGTATCGTTCAGCATCATCTCTGCTTGCAGCATAATCTTATGTATATAACGAATCTGTAGCTCTTCCTCATGCGGAAGTGCGTAGATCAACGCAATAAAAGCCTGTTTTAACTCTTTAAACGCATTCTTCCGAACAGCATTGACGATCGTAAGTCCTGCCTCTTCACAATCACTTTTTGCCGCTTTTTCTTCCTTTTTCACAGGTATGGAAAAAGTATTCTCATTTGTGGCACTGCTGCAGATTGGCTCGAAAAGTCCCTGCGCCTCTTCGTAACTTCGGCGGATTCCATCCAGTCCTTTATACGGTTTGGAAATCGAAGCAGTAACCGGACTTTTCTGTTCCCTTTTAACCTGTTCCAGAATCTGCGCAATCTCGCGCACTGTCGCATTTTCCTTTGTCTTGATCAGAAATACATGAAAACCTTCTGCCTTTTCAAAATGCCAGAAAAAGTACCGTTCTGAAAACAATTCTTCCAGAGATTGTATCAATTCCAGCCTGGCTGCTTCGTAATTCAGTGCATCCGTAATCTTATATGTAAGATCAAGATCCACACACATTGCAATAAAACGGTCGCCCTCTTCGATCACATCTTTCAAGATCGCAAATACTTCCTGCATTTTTTCATAGGAAATTTTATTCTGTAAATATTTCTGTACAACAACCTGGAGAAAACTGGTGGAATCTTTTCGGATCATATTTTCCCAGCTTTCATAACGCTCTTCGCTCTCCAGTTTCTCCATACAGGTCTGGTATGCGCCCTGCATGGTCTCCTGTAGTTTATCTTCCTCGATTGGTTTCAGCAGATATGCATATGCACCAAGATCACACGCCTGCTGTGCATAATTAAAATCACGGTACGCACTGAGCACAATAAAAACCGGATCCAGCTCTGTCTTCTGGATCTCTTCCATCACCATCAGACCGGAAACCTGTTTCATCCGGATATCCGTCAATACGACATGGGGCTTCACTTTTTTGATCACTTCGATTGCCTGCTCCCCACTCTGTGCCTGACCGGCAACTTCAAATCCCATCTCGTTCCAGTTGTACGTCTTAACCAGTCCCTGCAGAAGGATTGGTTCGTCATCTACGATCACAAGTTTTAATAATTTCATACCGTTTTTCCCCATTCCTGATAATCTTCCTACTTCTTATTTTAGATAAGACATGATAAAGGATTTATCAAAAACTATACTTCCGATGCGAAAAATCATACTTTTACCAAAAATTATACATTCTCGTTCGGTAAATAGCAAGAAAAGCCGGCAGAACTGGCTTTTTCTTGCCGTCTGCCGACTTTCCGGATCCTATGATTTGTTAAAAATCATATCTTTTTATTATTTTCTTTTTCTGCGTTTCCAAGCAAATCCACCAATACCAGCTCCGAGTGAAGAAACTGCAAGTCCTAACCATCCAAATACGCTTGCCGGATCTCCGGTCTTCACGGAATCACTTCCGCTTGTCTTGGATTTATTTGTTGTACCATCTGTCTTTTTTACAGATGAGCTGTCTTTCTTTACAAGTGCTTTGATCGCTTTGTTCAGGCTGTTTGTTGCATTATCTACTGCTTCCTGACTTTCTTTTGCTTCCAGTGCTTTCTGGGCATCTGAAAGTGCGCTCTGCAGTGCTTTCCAGCTATCTGCTGTGTAATCTGCTTCTTTAAGCGCTTTTGCATCTGCAATTGCTTTTTCAAGAGAAGAGGTATCTACAGTTACCGGCTGTTCGTCTGCTTTGACAAGTTTTTCTTTTGCTGCATTTAATGCTGCTGTTGCATTGTCTACTGCCTCCTGGCTTTCCTTAGCTTCCAGTGCTGTGCGCGCATTTGCAAGTGCTGCCTGATATGCTGCCCAGCTCTCTGCTGTATAATCAGATTCTTTCAGTCCTTCTGCTTCTGCAACTGCTTTTTCAATCTCTGTTGTGTCAACTGACTGTTCTACTTTTACAAGGGCTTCCATTGCCTCTGTCATGTGAATTGTCTGCTCTTTTACTGCTGACTGTAATGGATTGTCTGACGCAAGAAGTTCTTTTGATTCTTCCAGTTCACTCATCATCTTATCCCAGCTATCCTTTGTATAATCAGATTTTTTCAATGCACTTGCTTCATCAATTTTATCCTGTAATGCTTTTTTATCTTCTTCACTCGCAGTTTTTGGTTTCGCTATATTTTCTGTTCCGACTTCAAAGTTATAACTGTAATCAGCATAGCCAAGTCCATATACAGTCAATTTCCAGTAACCCGTTCCATCTGTTCCTTCTGGAAGTTCACATCTGAGAGATTCTGTAAGTCCAAGCTGAATACCCATGGATTTGTGCATCCAGTTATCTGCCGCAAATTTTGTTCCAAATGTTCTTACCGGTGTTGTATAAGTTGAATCATTTCCATAATAAGTCCATTTGACAGCCTGCATCGCAGAACCAAGACCACCATAGTTACCATTTAAATCCACACGTATGAATTCTCCATAGCTTCCAACAGCTTCCCCTTCTCTAATATTTGGAGTAACATCAGCAGTTTCAAGCTGTGTATCCTTTAATCCAGAATAAGAGCCTGTTGTTCTTGCTGAAAATGTGAAAGAACCATCTTTCTGCTTTTCTGCTGTTTTAAGACCATTCGTATTCGCTGTTACATCTGCAATTGCTGTATATGATTTAAGCTGGTTTTCAGAAAATCCGCCAATCAATGTGCCTCCATTTTCTACAACCACATATTTTTCTTTCAATGCACTTAAATCTGCTGTTATCACTTTAACAGGAACATATTTTATACCAGTCACTTTGTAATCTGCCTGAATAAATGAGCTTCCATCTTCTGCAGTAAATACAGCCTTCTTTTCTGCATTTGTAGTTCTTGTATAAATGCTGCCATCTGTCATCACTGCTTTTCCATTTTTGTCCCAGTAAGACAGGTTATATTGATTACCATCTGTATCTTTAATCACTGCCGTACACTGAAAACTTCCTCTATGTAAGCCATGATTTGCAGTTGCTCTTGTAACGGTATCAAAAGCGCCTTTATCATATTCATTACGAGAATCAGTAACACCAGATGCTTCGGTATTTCCGGCTGCATACACACCTTCATTTGCCCAGTATTCTGACCAGTTCATTCCTACATAAACATAAGAATATTCACTGTCCTCTCCTGCTACTTTATAAGTAAATGTATATGCCTGATATCCATCTTCTGCAATTGTTACAGTAAATGCGTCTCCTGCCTTTGCATCTTTAAACGCATCTTGTGTAAGATCAAGTTTTCCATCTTCTGTAATTAGTTTTACTGCTCTCTTTCCAGATGCTACATATTCCTTTCCGTTCACTGTAACAGATTTAATATGTTCTAAATATGTCTTAAATTCTTCTTCAGTAACATTGTCATTCTTTACAACTGCCGGTTCTTTATTATCTTCATTATACTTCACCGGCATTGTCTCTGTGTAAGCATTAAAAGTAGTTGAAATCGGTACATAAGTGCCACTCCTATCGCTAAGTGTAACGGTATATCGACCTTTTGTAAGAGCTTTTTTGAATTTAATTGTTCTTGTAGTAGTCTTACCTTCTGTTTTAATTTCCACAGAATATGCATCTTCATCGATTCCGATTCCATCAACTTTGTATTCTTCTTCAAAATCACTTGGAAGTCCACTTACCACAACAGATGTTGTATCTGATTTGATAGAAATATCTGCCACTGATACTTCGCCATCAAATTTCTTCGCTACTTTCTGGTCCATCGGGATTTCATAAATACCATCATCTGTGTAGTAAGTTACTTTATCGATAGTCTGTCCCATCATAGCAACATAATCTTTGGAATCAAGTGTACTTCCATGTGATTCTGTTACAAATCCAGTGCTCCATGCAAGTTTTGCTTTTTTCCAGATATTTTCCACATGGCGAAGTCCATAACTACTTCCCTCTTTTGTGCTAATTACTACACCATATACTGTATTAATACTTGTTGGAAGACCATCTATATTTAACTGGTAATCACCATAATTAGACGAGGTTTTAAATTCTGTTGTAGCATCGGACAGAGGCTTTACTTTGGAAGCTTCTCCTTTTACCTCACTGAAGTTAAATGTTCCATCTGCATTTACCGTTGCTTCTTTATAATAAGATGGTGTGGCACTTAAAATATAATAAGAATAGCTTGCGCTTTCAAATAATGCATCTTGTCCTTTATATGTAACAGTATTTTCTTTTCCTTTAATATTTGTTGTAATCGTAACTTCACTTTCATCAGTAACCTGTGTATATTTTCCTAATACAGATGCATCACTGATCTTAACCGGGAATGTCACGCCAGTAATATCAGAACCATCACTATTTACATGATAAGATCCGGCTGCCAGTGAAGCTCTGGTCTTCTGTTTTGTTGCTGATGAAACAGTATCCGCACCTGTCACTCCATCTGCTTTGTAGAAATCAGCATATGGAATGTTCATTAATACATAGACTTCTTTCTGTGCATCTGGTGTTTTCTGCACAAGTGCATCAATTGCTTTTGTTAAAGTATCTGCTGCTGTATTTACTGCTTCCTGGGATTCTTTTGCTGTAAGAGCTTCTTTTGCTGCTGTCAGCTTTTCCTGCATTGCTGTCCAGCTTGCTTCTGTGTATGCATCCTTACTTAATCCTTCTGCTTTTGAAATTGCAGCTTCGAGAGCAGATGTATCTACCGTTACGGTTGAAGCCACTGGTGCGGACTGAATTGCCTCAAGTGCAGCTGCTTTAACTGCCATTGCTGTACGTGTAGCGCCACTTACTGCATCTGTATCCGTTTCAGTTTTTTTTGTTTTCCAACTGTTCACTACATCTTCTGTTGCAGCTTGTCCTTTAAGTAATGTCTTGATTCCTTTTTGTTTATCATAAGCTTTATTAAAGTAACTGCTATTTCCAGAATCATATCCTTCTCCTGGTGTTACAGTAATATCTTCAAATTTTCCATCTTTTACTGTAAGACTTACCTCTACATCATATTCATTCCATTCATCATCCGAATCTTCAGATTCTATTCTTGTTACATGCGCCGTTTTCGTATAAGTCCCATCTGCCGCAACTTCACTTCCCGATGCCGCAAACACCGTCGACGGACAAAGTCCAGCCACCATTGACATCGCCACAGCCATTGTCATAGCTTTTGTCTTAATTGTTCCCTTTCCCATAATTACCTCCTTGTTGTTGATAAAATTTATTATTAAGTTAGTTTCTGCTAACCCATAATTAAAAAAAATTAACCTATCTGCGCCTCTCTCTCCGATTCTCTTTTTACGATCGGAAGCAACTTTTTACTTATCATTCCCATCACGGATCCGGTCACTGTACCGGCGATCAGAAGTGCCGGAAGATAATAGATCAGTTTCAGATTCTCTACCACAACTGATGCCACGATGATCTGACCGATATTGTGCGACACGCCTCCCGCGATACTGACTCCGGCTACGGAAAATCCTTTCAGCCTCTTCATCAATGCCATAACCAGAAAGCTTAAGATTCCTCCTACCAGACTGTAGATGATCGACATTCCATTTCCAAATAAAAAGCCGGTCAGCAGGATCCGCATAACTACCACCAGAAATACTTCCGGAAGCTCCAGGAAATACAGCCCGGTCACAGTCACCAGATTGGCAACTCCGAGCTTCATTCCCGGTATCCCGAAATTGATCGGTATTAAGCTTTCCACATAACTGAATATCATTGCCAGTGCAACCAGCATTGCCATATTGGCAAGTTTTCTGTTTTTATTCATCTGCTGTTTCCTTTATCATTTTGCGATCGTGTCAGGGACTATATCTTCGGAATCCGAAGTTTCCAATCCCTGATCATTCTCATTTTCCAGAACCTCTACTACAAGCTTATGTGGCAGACAGACGATCGTCTGTGTATGTCCACTGATTTTTCCCTGTTCCTCGCAGTAACCATCCGGACAATTCGCCTCTTCCATATACGCCTTTCCATCTTCGATCCGGATCCGGTTATAGAAATCGCCATCCTTTACTTCGATGGTCTGATCCTTCGACAAGGAATAGGTTCCATAGATTTTGCCATTCAGCGTAATCTGGATCTGGTTTCCTTCTTCCCCTCTCGTCAGCTGCATCACAAGCAGCATCGCAAGCGCAATCACAATAATTCCTGCTCCAAGTATCAGATCTTTCTTCTTCATCTTCTATACACCCAGCCAGAGCAGAAGAATCAGTAAGATTACTGCCCGCAAAATCGTAAACCAGAATTCATTTCCACGAAGTCCTTTTACTCCGGTATGAATATTTCCTTTCGGACAGGTATCGATGCATTTCTGACACTGGAAACAGTCCCCTTCTATCTTCGGCGATCCATCTTCCGGAAGTCCGATGTTAGAAGGACATTTCTTCGTACATGCCTTGCATCCTTTGATGCAGTTTTCCCGGTCTCTGTGAAGTGCGAAAAACGGAAGCACCGGAAGCAGGGAAAACACAGCTCCCATCGGGCAGAAATTTCTGCAGAAAAACCGTTCTTCAAAACACATTCCCACAAGGATCAGAACCAGAAGAACGAGTCCCACCAGATATCCGCCAAGCTTAAAGTTGCCGGCATGGAGCATGGAAAATACATCCCACGGGCTGGTTCCTTTTGCCTTGCTGTAGACGCCGGCAAAGCACAAGATTGAAATCAGTGCCAGTACAATATATTTCAGATAACAGAGCTTTTCTGTCCACGCTTCTGCAATCTGAAACGGTTTCTTTTTCATTTTTTTACAGATCCACACATAGAGTGCATGCACGCCGTCTCCCATCGTACCGAACGCACAGGCAAATCCGCAGAAGAATCTTCCGAACAGGATCGTATAAATGCAGATCACAACCAGCACTGTCACGAAAGAGGTCATGGCAACCTTTTCGCCTGCACCGATCTGTGTAAAGATGTATTTCACTCCGGCAAATGCCGCTGTATACACAGATGGGATAAACAAGAAATACAGTACCTGGATCAATGCTCTCAGCCATATATGTAATTTTTTTATATCTTTCGCCGTTAAATTATGAATATCCATCTTTTTCACGTTACTTTACCGCCTTTTCCAGAGCCTGTTCCGATGCATTTTTGATTCCGGTCGAGCTAAATGTCGCACCACTGATCGTATCTATATCTGCGCTCTGTGCATCGATGATTTGGGGAATAATATCCTTTGCCATGGAAAGGTATGCTCCGTCTTCTTTCTCTGCAGATATCACATTGATTTCCGCGATCTTGCTTTTCTCAATCTTTACTTCTACCTGGATCGTTCCGCCAAATCCATCAGCTTCCCCGGTATAGGTTCCGTCCTTGTAGTTTGTGGAACCTCCATTTTCGCTGTCTGATTGTCCGTTTCCGGCAACCTGTGCGGAAAGCCGGGCGATCTCGTCTTCTTTTGCACGGGCATCCAGCACCGAATTGTATCCAAGAAGAATCCCCACGATCGCGAGCATACTTACCAGTCTTACCCAGAATTCTCTCATTGTTATTCAGCCTCCGTATCTGTCGGTCTTTCTGCTGCTTCCAGTACTTTTTTGCATCCTTCCAGGATCGCATTTGAAGAGCAGGTTGCACGGGAAACAGTATCAATATCCTCCGGCATTCCTTTATCTATGATCTGGGATACCACACCTTTTATGCTTGAAGTACCATTTGCAGCTTTCGTGATATATCTGTCATTACTGCTGTCCCCATCGCCCGTGATATCCGTGATTGCCATAATCTTGTCGTCGCGGATCGTCACCGTCATCGTCAGATTATATTCTTCAAAATCTTCGTCATCATCCGGCTTACAAGGAACGGTCACCTCATAGATTCCACTGATATACTTTGTATTTTCCTCATCTTTTCCGTCTTTCGACTCAAGCTGTGCGATTGCTGTTTTCAGCTTTTCCACCGCTTTATCAACCGCAGTCTGTTTCGTTTCCTCAAGTGCATCTTTTGCGTCCGCAAGTCTGGTCTGCAGAACTGCCCAGCTTGTTTCTGTGTATTTATCTTCTTCCAACTTTTCTGCTCTCTCGATCAGCTCTTTCAGATCAGTCAGATCCGGCTTCTCATCAATGGGTTCTCCATTTGTCACTTTCTCTGCCTGTTTCAGTGCATTCTTGATTGCATTTAACAGTCCTTTGGAACTGTAGGTTGCTCCTGACACCGTATCTACATCGTCTGTCTTCTGTGTCCTTATCACCTTTTTCACAATATCCATTGCCCGATTGAAGAACGCCTCATCATCGGAATTTTCTGTGATCAGGATTGCTTTGATCGTCTTTTCCTGGATCACGACTGCAATGGATACATCGCCGCTGTAGCCTTCTGCTGTTCCGTAATAGATTCCTTCCTTGTACGGAACGGTTCCGGTCACAGTAGAATTATTGTCGTCTGACGAACTATTGTTATTGCTGTTATTACTATTGTTATCCTGTGTGCCATCCGATGTCCCGTTTACCGCCGCCTGGCTCAGCGCATCCCGCACTGCCTGAATAATTCCGACCGAACTGTAGGTTGCCCCGGACACCGTATCCACATTGGTGCTCTGCTTCGCGATAATAGAATCGATCAGAGAAGCTGCTTTGGAAATGTAATCGCTTCCGTCACTGTTCTCCACGATCTGGATGGATGCGATCTTTCCTCCGCTGATTTCTACCATAACCTTCAGTGGACCGCCAAATCCGGTTCCTGAACCGTAGTAGGTTCCATCCTTATATGCTGCCGCATCCTCTACTTTTACCACACTGGTCGAACTTCCTGCTGCCGCCGCTGTCTGGCCGGACTGTGCCTGTCCTGTCGTGCTGTTATCCTTTTCCCCGGTCAGCGCATTTTTCACCGCACTGATGATTCCTCTGGAACTGAAAGTTGCTCCCGATACAGTATCCACATCCAGTGTCTGTCCTTCGATAATCTTGTCGATCACTGCTTTTGCCCGTGAAAAAAATGCCTCATCATCGGAAGAACTCAGAATGTCAATCGAAACAATCTGCTTATCCTTGATCTGTACCGATACGGTAATGTCTCCTGCATACCCGGTTCCGGTTCCTTTATATACGCCATCCTCCAGATCAAACGAACCTTTGGCTGCTGTCTTTTTTTCTTCTTTCTTCTCTTTTGTCTCTTCTTTTATCGGTGTTTCTTCCTGCGTCGCTGCATAGACCGGCGCTTCATATCCGCTTAAGGAGCCTGCCACGCACGCCGTAACCAGTGCAACTGAAAGAACGGGTGCAAACGGTTTTAATTTTTTACCGGTTTCTTTGATGTCCATCTCTCATTATCCTCTCATTTCACGCAAATTATTTCGTAATAACCTTCATGTCAAGATCCGTTGTAAAGCTGTCTTTCAGACCTTCTGTCACATAAATCGTTCCGTCATCTGTCTCAAGGATCGCCTCAAACTCATCACTGTGCGCCTTCCAGAACTTTGCCGCTTTTTCTTCTCCCATGATAAAAAGTGAGGTAGAAAGTCCGTCTGCAAGGGTTCCGTCCGAGCTTACGATCGTGACAGATACCAGTCCGTTCTCTGCCGGATATCCGGTCTTTGGATCAATAATGTGATGATAGGTCACACCATCCTGTTCAAAATAGCGTTCATATCCACCAGATGTGATCACCGCTTTATCCCGAATGGATAAAACTCCCAGATAATCCTCTGTGTCGTCCGGACTCTGTACCGCAACCCGCCAGTTGCTTCCGTCTGTCTTGGTTCCAAGTGCCTGTACATTTCCACCCAGATTTACCAGACCACTTGTAATCCCGTTTTCTTTGAAAATATCCATAATCCGCGAGGAAGTATAGCCTTTTGCAATTCCTCCAAGGTCGATTTTCATCTGGTCATCTTCAAAAGAGATTTCTCTTGTATCCTTATCGTATGAGATCTTCGCTGCATCCACATGCTTCAGAAGCCCTGTCAGTTCGTCAGCTGACGGGACACGGAAATTCTGTGTCGGAAATCCCCACGCCTCCATAACCGGATAAATTGCGATATCAAATGCCCCATCCGTTTCCTTATTCAGTTCCAGTGCGCGCTTCACAAGATATCCGCCATCTTCTGAAAGTGTTGCACTTTTCTGTTCATTCAGTTTCGCAATCTCACTATCTGCATTTCCCGTTGATAAAAGTGTATCTAATCTTTCAATCTCTGCTTCAGCGGCATCCACCACATCCTGTGCTTTTTCTCCATATGCTGTCACTGTCATATAGGTATCCATTGCAAAAATGTCTTTTGATGCCTCGGTATCCGAAGAAGCCTGCTCCGTACTCTTTTTCGAACTGCCTGTACTTTCACTTTTTTTACTCTTTGTCGTATCCTGTCCACTTTGACCGCATCCGCCTGCAAATACAGATGCACACAAACAGACCACAATGATCTTATTTATGAATTTCATTTTGTTTCCTCTTTGTTTGTATATTCTAACTTATAGTAGTTTATATTATCACTAGTTAGCATGTCAATATTAAAGTTATCAGTTAAGAAACTTTCTCATTTTAGCTCTTTTTGCTGTACACAAAAAGAGCTTACAAAAAATGTTTCATTACACTTTCTGCAAGCTCTTTCACTTTTTCTAATATTCTAATGTTTTACTCATAACATATCTTCGTTGCCCGCCATACTTCTTTGTCTCGAGAACTGCCTTCATCCCAAACTTTTCCATATTGCGAAAACTATATATATTATCCGGATGAACTGTTGCCATCAGATACCGCATCTGCTTATTTTTTACGATTTCTTCTGCCTGACAGAAAAGCTCATATTGCAGTCCGTATCCTTGATACCCCGGTTCCACAACAGCAATCTCCAGATGCGCAACCCGCTTCATTTCTTCCTTGGAAATCTTCAGATATTCTCCCAGGTTGTCCTCTGCCATTCCGGGAATACGGACAATCATGATCGCTACAGTCTGTCCATTCTTCTTTGCCAAGAGGGTAAATCCTTCCTCGCGGATATGCTTCGCAAGAAATTCTTCATTCTCTGCCTCAAACCATTCTTTCACGGGAACAATTTCTCCGGCAAGCTTTACCATACGACAAATTTCAGGAAGATCCTCCTCATTCGCCTTGCGGAACTGAAACTCATTTTTCTTCGTCATACTCTCCATTTACAGCATCTCAACAAACGCAGCAAGTCTGGTGTTCAGCTGTCCGATGTCTGCCTGAGAGTAATCGGTTTCCACACTGATATACGGAATTCCCTTTTCACCTGTCACAAACTTGCGGATCGTATTGGTCTCCACATTGTAAGTATGACATGCCTGAAGAATCATATCCACTACACCGTCTACCTGATATTCATCGATCAGTCTTCCAAGAAGCTCCAGACGGTTCGGGTTCGGTGTCATAACCGAACATCCGATGTTGAGATATCTTCTTGCAATTGCATCATAAATATCCTCTGCATCTTCATCCACCATCTTATCGATTGATTTGGCACCGCTGCAGTTCTCAAAAGTCACAACAATACCGCCATTGTCTTCTACTGCTCGGATCACTTTTTCTGTTGCTCCTCCGATCGGACATCCTGTGATCAGAATACGCGGTTTCTTCTCTTCCATCTTGCCTTCTGCATATTCTTTTTCAATCTTCGCAGTAAGAGCATCCACTTCGCCCGGGATCAGGGAACGGTCAAATTTGAAGGTGCTTCCGTACAGAACTTTGAACAGATCCTGTCCTTTGATCGGAGCCGGATCATGTTTCATCACTTCATAAAGTTTCTTTAAGGACTGGCGTGCCTGATTCTCTGTCTTTACAGCTTCACGGATCTGCTCTTCCGTGATCGTCACGCCAAATTTCTGTTCCAGATATTCCTTGAAACGGATGATCTCGCCTTTCCAGAGCTGAAGTCCCGGTTCTCTCTGGCTATTCGGAAGTTCCATGATAAATACATCTTTGAATTCTGACATATATTCATACATCTTCTTCTTTCCATCACAGGTTGTTTCCCCAACTACTACGTCTGAGAAATAGAAGAATGGACATTTGTCTGTCTTTGCAAATCCATAACTTGATTTGATCAGCGGACAGAGATTCTTCGGAAGATCCTTTTCTGCCTCCGGAATCGTCTCGTCCGAAGTCGAGCAAAGGCTTACACATCCTGCTCCCATCGCCATTGCAATCTCTTTCGGGAAATATGTACAGTAAGATCCCACAACCGGAACACCTTTTTCTTTCAGTTCCTTAACAGCCAGAAATGATTTCTGTCTCTGCTCCGCAAATTCTTCAAATACCTCTGGCAAATCTTTAATCAGTTCCATCTTCATTATCTCCTTTTGTCTTTCTTTTCTCTGGCAAGAAGTGCTGCCCCGTATGCCCCCGCAAAACGGCCAAACTCTTCTGATTCCACTTTCTGATCCAGCTTGTCTGACAGGATTCCTGTGAAATAAATGCTGTGACTGAGTCCTCCGGTCAGGATCACTCTGTCTCCAAGTTCCTTTTTCTGCGCAAGCTGCACTACTTTATTGGCAACAGAATCTACAACTCCGGCCGCGATATCTTCACGCTTTTTTCCTTCTCCGATATAGTTGATCACCTCAGATTCGGCAAATACCGTACAAAGTGAGCTGATCGGAATAACTTCTCCTGCTGCCGCCATATCAAATAATTCATTGATCGTAACACCCAGGCGGTTCGCCATGATCTCCAGAAACTTTCCGGTTCCCGCCGAACATTTATCATTCATCTGGAAATCGGCTACCATTCCATTCTGTACAACGATCACCTTCGTATCCTGTCCTCCCACATCAATGATCGAACAGTCCCCCCCTGCAAGCTCACGCCCACCTCTGGCATGGCAGGTAATCTCTGTAATTACATGATCTGCAAAATCAACTGCGATTCTTCCATATCCTGTAGCAACTACCTTTGTATCATCTGAGGTAACATCTATCCCCATCTCAAGCAGCTTATTCTTGATCTTTTCGCACGTCTCTTTGCTGCTCCATCCTGTCGGCAGTACGAAATGTTCTTTCTTATCTCCTTCAACAACAACCTTGGATGCTGTTGATCCGATATCAATTCCTACATAATTCATATTTTTTCCCTTTTCTCTCTTTAATGACATGATGTTTCTATGCTGTTTTCCCAAAATGCCTCTGATTATTAGGATAACATTTTCACAATATTTCTTCAATAAAACTGCCTGTTTTACTTATTGTTTATCCGAATAGGTTAACTTCTCTATAGTTTTTTTCTATCGCAAAAATTCCTCCGATATGTAGTACCTTCTATTCGGAATTTCCTGTTAAAAAAATGAGCCTGCCTAAAAGCAGACTCATGCACTATTCTTCATTCTGATAGCTGATTTCCATCAGGCAGAGTCCTTGCGGCGGTGCCGTGACCACTTCCCTGGTTCTTTCTCCGCCTTCCAAAAGTTCCTTTACCTTTTCCGGTTCGTAAAATCCTCTTCCGACACGCACCAGTACTCCGGCTATGATGCGCACCATGTTATACAAAAATCCATTTCCCGTAATCCGGATCGTAATATGCTCTCCGCTTTGCAGAATCTGCAAATCCGTGATTGTCCGCACCGTTGTCTTTGCATTAGTACGGATACAGCAAAATGGTGCAAAATCGTGTTCTCCTACCAGATAAGCCGCTCCCCGTCTCATCTGCTCCATGTCCAGATCAAAACTTACAAAGTAATTATAAAGCCTCTCTGTCGGAATCGGCACTTTTGTATTGATGATGTGATATTCATAGGTTTTCAGAGTATCCTGATAACGCGGATGCCAGTTAAGATCCACCTCATCTGATTTTACAACTACAATATCTTTCGGAAGACGCTGATTCAGGGCATAAGAAAAACGTTCTGCCGGTATTCTGCTTTCCGTGTCAAACACAGCAATATTTCCTCTTGCATGAACCCCGGAATCCGTCCGGCTCGCCCCTATCACCTGAATCTCTTCTCCGGTGAGCTTACAGATTGCCTTATTCAGCACTTCCTCGATCGTAATTCCATTTGGCTGGATCTGCCAGCCACAATAATTTGTTCCATCATAAGCCACTGTTAATCTGATTCTTCTCATCTTCTGACTCCTTAAAAGATCCACAGCTTGAATGGAACATATCTTCCAACAACAAATGCGATCACAACATACAGGATCGTAATCAGGTATGCCATGTGGTCAGCACTCTTATAAATCAGAGGTTTCATCTTGGTTCTGCCATTGCCGCCGCGATAACATCTTGCTTCCATTGCCATTGCAAGATCATTGGCACGGCGGAATGCGGATACAAAGAGCGGAACCAGGATCGGAATCATTGCCTTTGCCTTCTGGATCAGATTTCCACTTTCCATATCCGCACCTCTGGCAATCTGTGCCTTCATGATCTTATCCGTTTCCTCCAGAAGGATCGGAATAAAACGAAGTGCGATCGACATCATCATCGAAATCTCATGTACCGGTACATGGAGCTTATTCAATGGGTGAAGAAGCTTCTCCAGACCATCTGTCAGTGAATTCGGTGTAGTTGTCAGTGTCATAAGTGAGGATCCCATAATCAGATAGATCAGCCGGATCGCCATATAAACCGCTGTGCTTAAGCCGTACTCCGTGATCTTGATAAAGCCCACATGGACCAATGTCTTTCCGCCCGGTGTCAGAAATAAGTTAAATCCTACTGTGATCAGAAGCAGAATGATAATTGGCTTCAGTCCTCTGACAATGAATTTGAACGGTACCTTCGCCAGCTTAATGCATCCAAACAGGAACACAGTCGCAAGTACATATCCCAAAATACTTTTAAATGTAAAAAGAGAAATCAGATACAGCAGTGTGCATACAATCTTCACACGCGGATCCAGCTTATGGATACGGCTGTCAGCCGGATAATATTGTCCAATTGTTATGTCTCGAATCATTTGGCTGTCCTCTCCTTCTTCAGTGCTTTCATAATGCCATCCGCTGCTTCTTCTATCGTGGTTGCATCTGTCGGAACATCCATTCCCTTTTCCTTCATCTCATGCATGATGTACGTTACCTGTGGTGCTGCAAGTCCCACACTTTCCAGTTCTTTGTAGTGTGCAAACACCTTCTTTGGCACATCATTAAACATGACGCTGCCTTTATTCATCACAATAATACGATCCACATATTTTGCAATATCTTCCATACTGTGGGAAACTAAAATGACAGTCATATCTGCTTTTTCGTGCAGATAGGCAATCTGATCCAGGATCTCATCTCTTCCCTTCGGATCCAGTCCTGCAGTCGGTTCATCCAGAACCAGTACCTTCGGACGCATTGCCAGTACACCTGCGATCGCCGCACGTCTTTTCTGTCCGCCTGACAGATCAAACGGGGAATGATCGTAATATTTTTCTTTGAGACCAACAAGCTGCAATGCCTCTCTTGCCCGCTTTTCACATTCTTCCAGTGAAAGTCCCTGATTCTTCGGTCCAAAGCAGACATCCTGAAGTACATTGACCTCAAAAAGCTGATGCTCCGGATACTGGAAGACCAGCCCGACCTGATTTCGCAGCTCACGTAAGTTATAGTTTTCTCCGTAAATATTCTCTCCGTTGTAATAAAGTGCTCCGCTTGTCGCCTTGATCAGTCCGTTCAGATGCTGGATCAGTGTCGATTTACCGGAGCCGGTGTGACCAATGATCCCGACAAATTCACCGTGCGGGATTTCCAGAGACACATCCTTCAGCGCATGCTTTTCATATGCAGTTCCTTCACTGTATACATAATTGATATGTTCTAATTTAATCGACATAATATCTCCACCAATTCTTCCTTCTTCAAAACTCCCGCCGGAATATCAAGTCCTCTTTTTCTCAGCTCGTCAGCAAGGATCGTCACCTGCGGCACATCCAGTCTATAGTGCTTTAAAGTATCCACCTGCGAAAAGATTTCTCTTGGTGTTCCCTGCATTACCACATGACCGTGATCCATTACGAATACGTGATCTGCATCTACAACCTCTTCCATATAATGGGTGATCAGAATCACTGTAATGTGTTCTCTTTTTCGCAGCTCCATCACACTTCGAAGTACTTCTTTTCTTCCATTCGGATCCAGCATCGCAGTTGGCTCATCCAGTACAATACACTTTGGACGCATTGCCATGACACCGGCGATCGCAACCCTCTGCTTTTGCCCACCGGACAATTTATTCGGTGAATGGTGACGGTATTCAATCATCCCAACCGCTTTCAGGCTGTCTTCCACTCTCTTCCAGATCTCCTCTGTCGGCACGCCCAGGTTCTCCGGACCAAATCCCACGTCTTCCTCAACGACCGTTCCTATGATCTGGTTATCCGGATTTTGGAATACCATTCCGGCGCTCTGACGTACATCCCACAGATGCTCTTCTTCCTTCGTGTCCATTCCGTCTACCCACATGGTTCCGTCAGACGGAACCAGCAGGGCATTCATATGCTTTGCAAGTGTAGACTTCCCAGAGCCATTATGCCCCAGGATCGCAATAAACTGTCCCGGCTCGATATCCAGCGATACCTCATCAATAGCGCGGCTTTTCCCTATAATATTGCCTTCTTCGTCACGCTTTGCATATTCAAATACAAGTTTATCTGTCTTAATCATTTTCATAGTATTTCCTCATATCCATTCTGTAATATATCTGTCCATACTGTACTAGATTATAACCTAACTGCAATGCCTATGCAATTGATTTCCTGATTGTATCAAAAAAAGAATGCGCCTTCGCACATTCTTTCCCTGTGTTTCTACTACATTTTTTCAATCTTATCCCTGAGTTTCAGCATTTTTGCATCCAGCTCAGAAATTTCATCTGCATAGGTTTTTAATTCCTTTGCAACCTCTTCATTCTCTGTCTTCTTATAAAATATCTGGTACTCGAGCACAGACCAGTAATCCATTGCCACCGTACGGAGTTGGATCTCCACCTTTTCCTTCAGTGGTCCTTTGGATGAATAAATTGGGACCTCCACGATCATGTGAAGACTCTTGTATCCGTTCTTTTTGGGATTCTTAATATAATCTTTCTCACGGATGATCTGTACATCTCCCTGCGCTTTCAGACGGTCTGCGACCTCGTACACTTCATCTTCAAATGGACAGACCACGCGGATTCCGATCAAATCCTTCAGTTCTGCTCTTGCCGTGTCAAAATCCGGCTCCAGACCTTTCCGGATCAGTTTTGTATAAATACTCTCTGCCGTCTTCACTCTGCTGCTGATCTGGTTGATCACAACATGGCGTTTCTTGCGCGAAAGATCTGCATTTATCATATTCAGCTTTGCTGTAAGAAGATCGATTGCAGCTCTGCATCTGAGCTGATACTTCTGATCCTGAAGCGAACGGTCTATCTCTGCAATCTCTTTTGCAGCCTCTGTCCGGATCAGCTTTTCAGGGCACTTATTTTTCTGCTTTATCTTTGCCTTCTGTTTCTTTGGCATAGGCATCTCCCTCTTTGTCTTTTTTTTCACACAATATACATTGTATCATCTTTTGCCCTGAAAATCATCAATTCTTGTTCAAGGAAACGTTAAATTTTTTCTTCCAGATTCAAAAAGCGCAGTAAAAGCTCTGCATTCATCCGTGCAATATTATCGCTCCAGTCAATCTGCAGAAGTTCGTTTACCTTGTCGATCCTCTTCCTGATCGTATTGATATGTACATATAATTTTTCAGCCGTTGCGCTGTAGTTCATATTATTTTCCAGATATACTTTTAAAGTCTTTAAAAGCTCGATATTCTTTTCATCTTTCAGGAGTACACTGTAAGTCGAGAGCATATGAGTAAGCTCTTCTTCCGGAATATCCAGCCATGCAAGTGCACCAAGCTGAGAATACTCCCATGCAAAAAGGCTTGGATAAATCATTTTCCCCATATTCAGTGCTTTCTGACATTTCTCTATGCTCTGACGGATATGCCCAAGAGAAGCGGCATCCAGTGAATAACCAAATTCCAGTGCCGTCTCCGGACAGCTCTTCAGAACTCTTCTCCGGAATTCTTCCAGAAGTGCAAGGATATGACCTTTCTCCCAGCCTTCTTCTCTGTCTTCCAAAAAAAGAATTCCCACATTTTCTCCGATCATTGCGATTCTGGCATATTTGATCAGACTGCTTTTCCTGTAAGCCTCAAGGATCTCTTTTCTCCGGTTTGGAAGTTCTTCCTGATTGTCCGCGCGCCGGAACAATACATACCTGTATTTTGTACTCATGGAAATTCCCTGTACATTCGCCTGAAACATCATCTTCTGTGTATCATCTTCCGTTGCACTCAAAGCGTATAACACAAAGTTCTCAAATCCGATATTTCCCATGTTCTGTGCCGCTACGATCTGCTCATATAATCCCTGCAGCATCAGATAGGCAATCCGGATACTGTACTCATCATAATAATCCAGGAATTCCCGCGCTTCCATCACGGCAAAATACGCCTGTACACTTCCATTTACAGAAATCGGGACCCGTATCCAGCTGATTCTCGGTCCCTCCTGGTGACTCTGATTCACAAGACGGTATCTCACCATGTCCATGTAATCACAAAGCGTATGCCGGGTATACGGCATTGACGGCTCCCAGAAATCCTCTGTTTCAAGTCCGAATCCTTTCGCTATCTTCTGAAAATTCATCGAACTGTAATACGCCTCTTCTTCTACAAAATCATATAAAAATGCCGGGAAACCCATCTCAGCCTCCATCGCCTGCAGGATCCGCTTGATCTTCTGCTCTTTATATGAAAAATTCGACATCTGAAATGTCATATGACTGGTATTGATCCGCAGCCTGCGTATGGTCCGGTTCAGCACAGCAGTATTAATCTGGCTCATCACTTCCATCCATGGTGCTGAAAATGGCATGGAGATAAGGGGCACCTCATACTGATCAAAAAGCTCCAGTATCTCCTCCGGTATTTTCTCCAGATATCGTTCTCTTTTGATCATCATTCCCGCTGATTTCTGGACACTTCCCTCCCGGAATGCTTTTTCAATACAATCTGGTTCCTTTGCAATAACGTACCCTGATGAAAGTACCAGTTCCTTCCCTTTTGTCCAGTGGAATGCATCCGGTGCCTCCATAACTGTGATCCCCTGGATCTCACGGTGCAGTCCCTTTGCCCCCGCCAGAACGTAAAAATCCTTAAAATATTCCTGCGATAATAATTCCTGTATTGCGATACCCATTTCTGTCTCCTGCCTGACTGCACTTATCCCCCTCACACAGTCTGTTTTTCTCCTATTTTCTCAGTGTAACATTCATGAAAATTCTTGTCAAATCCAGTCACACACTTACTTTTTTTCCTCATAAAAATCCCGGAAACCTCACGGCTCCGGGATCTTTTTTCTTTACTTTTTCTTGTTTTTATTCACCGTCATACATCGGTGCATATGGTTCTCTGTCCTGCGCATCGAATTCGTCCTGAATTTCTTTTCGCAGTTCCGGCTGTGTATACAGGTCATATGCTGTTGCTGCAATGACTTTTGCTGCGTAAAATGCACCTTTCTGTCCGATCGTGCTTCCGGCAGATGCACAGCTCTGCCAGGTATGCGGTGCAACACCAACCGGCCAGCAAACTGCAGTAAAGAGATTCATCGGCATCATCTGGCTCACATCTCCACTGTCCGAAGAAGCAGTAAGCGGTGCTTTTTCCCAGGCATTTCTGGAAACAACACCATCTGCTAATGCCTTTTCTTTTGCTTCATACATTCTCTGATCTCTATCTTTGATAGCCGGATCAACGGTAGCCTGCAACTGTCTTGCAAATTCCATTTCCTCTTCCGTATAAGTTGGTGTTCCGACCTCCTGCAGATTCTTCCATGTCAGATCTGCAAATGATTTTTCGCTGACCATATCGCAGCAGCCATATTCAATTTTGGTCTCAACCTCCGTCTCTGTCATCATTGCAGCACCTTTTGCCACAAGTGTCAGTCTGCGGAGAATGTCTTTTACATCACTGATGTGCGGAGCCCTTGTAAAATACCATGCACTTGCTTTATCCGGCACGATATTCGGTGAAAATCTGCCACTGTCTGTAGTATAATGGATTCTTGCCTTGTCAACTACATGCTCTCTTAAATAGTTGGCACCTACACTCATAAGTTCCACTGCGTCAAGCGCACTCCGCCCTCTTTCCGGTGCAAATGCTGCATGTGAAGTTTTTCCTTTGAAATAAAACTTCGCAGATGCACTCGCCAGATATCCTTCCTCATAAATCATGTTTGCAGACATCGGGTGCCAGCTCAGTGCCATATCGCATCCGTCAAACATATGATAATATGCCATTTTTACTTTTCCACTTAACAATTCTTCTTCCGGGCATCCATAGAATCTTAAGGTTCCCGGAATTCCTTCCTGTTCAAGAAACCGTTTGATCATGATCGCTCCTGTCACAGCCCCTGCGCCCAGAAGGTTATGTCCACATCCATGTCCTGCTGCTCCCGGTGTTACCGGCTCTTTCGTGATCTGGCATTTCTGGGAAAGTCCCGGAAGCGCATCATATTCTCCAAGAACAGCGATCACCGGTTTGCCACTTCCATATTCTGCATAAAACGCATGTGGAAGATGTTCTTCATTTACAATCACAAATCCTTCATGATGAAGAAGCTCACGGATCATATCCGCTGACTTCTGCTCATTCCCGCCACTCTCAGGATTATTCCATAAATTAGTGCAGATGTCCACGCAGGTAGACCTAAGTTCCTCCATCTGCCCAAGCATCTCTTTTTTCGTCATATCTACCTCTCCTTTTCCATCCAATTATACACTATTCTTACTTTCCGGCTTCTTTTTTCTTTCCATAAGTTGCAAGTGTTACACCGATTGCTACAAATACACTTGCAAGAGTTGTCAGATAGTTTGCTGCTCCCGGAAGCCAGTTGAAAAGACCTGCGTTAATTGCAATACCAATGAGAATTGCAAATGCAAGCATACCACCTGCAAATTTGATTCTTTTCAGTCCAAACTGCATAAGCAGGGCACCAAACAGTGCCGGAAGCAGATAATTCAATGCCTCTATCACACTTGCCGGCATTGCTGAAAGTACAGAGCTTCCGAGGATAACTCCGATCGTCAGCACAGATACGTTGATGACGATGGATGTCGCCATACCGATTACTGAAACGATCGAACCTTTTTCTGTTCCTGGTTCAACGTCAGCTGCGACCTGAGCCATACCGGCACAAGGAACTCGCATATTGGAAATATTTCCTGACAAAAATGCCATGTATGTACCTACCGGACCAAGTACGGTAAAGTAAGAAATCGGTTCTACAACCCAGAGAAATCCGAATGCACTTGCTGCAGAAATAAATGCGGTGGCAAGTGCAGCAGGTTTTGGAAGAAGTCCGTACACAACTGCCAGTACAAGTGCCGGCAGGAAAGATAATACAGCTCCAAGCAATCCGGTAAGTTTACCAATCTTATGCATCTGCGGCATATATTCGCCTTCATAAAAATCTTTTTTTTCCATGTTCGCTCCTCCTTTAAATCACGGCTGTGATGATCATTGCTGCCAGAATTGAAATCGTAAGATTCCATTCTTTCAGCCACTTGATATTCTTTTTTTCTGAAATGGTTAAAAGTATTGCCATAAATACAGCTCCAAGTACGCAGGCAATTGAGTTTTTATTCAGCTTGATCAGATGAGAAGATGACATTGAACTAAATGCACCAATGATAGCCGCACTTGAAATTGCCATCAGTTTTGCCGGATCTCCACCTGAAATTTTGTGCTGTACCTTGTCCATACGGCTTGCAGAAATAGTTGCAAAGATGATCCATCCGATCGATCCAAGGATCATGGTCCATACTGCCATATCAAGTGCTAGTGGTGTCAGTGTATCTGCTCCAAGCTGTACACCAACTGATGCAGTACCAAAACCTGCTGCGATAGATTCAAACATAACGGAACCGATCAGAGAAAGTCTCATCCACGCCATCGGTCCTCCAACAGTGATCAGAAGGGAAAGCATTCCACTTAAGATTACAATAGATGGTCCAATGGAAGTGATCGCGCTGCTCTTGATTGCGTTCTTCATCTGCTTTTCTGTAAGTCCGATCTTCTTTCCTGCCGAATAAGATTTTTTTGCAAAGATCAGGGCCTGTGCGATAACGAGTATTACCGGGATTCCACAGGCGATCCACATCGGTATACTGTTGGCGATTTTCATAGCATCCATATTGCTACCTCCTTAGAAATAAATAAAATATTCATAAAATTTATTGAAATTATAATAAAATTATCGCAATAATTCTATGAATAAATATTCACTTTTCTTTTAAAAGGCATATAGAGGTGAAAAAAAATTCACTCCCATATGCCCTTTCATGAAAAAATATTTTATTGATAAATTCTTTCAGCAAACAATTTGTATTGCCATTTTCTATAAGTCTTTCAAAACTTCCACTTCGCCAAATGCTTTCAGAAATTGTTTTTTTCCATATCCCGGAAATTCCAGTTCGATCATCATCTCGTCCTCAGAAATAATCTCCCCTTCTCCATACTTCGGATGTCTGCCTTTTCGCTTTGGCTTCCGTGTTTCTTTCTGTTCTTCTTCCTCCTGCTTTTTCTCCCTGATCAGCTCCCGCGTCTCTTTCCGCAGTTTCTGCAGATTCGCTTTCCGCGACTCACTTCCCGGCTTTTCTTCCCATTCGAGCAGCTCCTCCGGCAGCATCCGCAGATAATTGCTTGGTGTCTCATATGTCCCCGGGATCGTCGGATTTGTATAATAGGAAAGCTCCAGATTCTTCCTTGCACGGGTCAGTCCTACGAAGAACAGACGGCGCTCCTCTTCTTCCTGTTCTATGCTTTTGCAGCGAAGCGGAATCAGTCCCTGATTCATTCCGATGATGAATACATAGTCAAATTCCAGACCTTTTGAGGCGTGCAGTGTCATAAGATGAACTGCGTCTTCTTCCTCCGTCTGTCGTTCTGTATCTGCCGCTTTTTCCATCGTATGTTCGCCTGAAACCGAATTCAGCTTCCCTTCCGCAACATACTCCCGGATCATATGAGGTCTTTCCGGAACCGGATCCTCATCCTCTTTCTGTTTTGCCGGAAGAACATAAGGAAGTTCTGCTCTTTCAAATACTTTTTCCAGAATCTCTGCCTGCTTCTGCACCCGGTAGAAAACCGCAATCTCCCGGTAAGGAAGTCCCTGCTCATGAAGCTCACGGATCCGCTCTGTCAGATACTCTGCCTCGATAAATGGATCATAATGATTCCTTACCAGAATCTTCTCCCCTCTTTCGCCACTTCCCTCAATCTTTCCTCCAAATTGAAGAAACCGGTTCGCCGCTTCCAGGATCACTTCATCGGACCGGTAGTTAACCGGCAGAGTCAGTTCTTTTGCGCCAAATCTGTGCTTGATCAGGAAGAACATATTCGGTCCGGTTCCTCTCCAGCTGTAGATCACCTGATTCGGATCCCCCACCGCAAAAAAGTGGGTCTGTGTGCCTTTTAACGCCTCCAGAAATTTCAGCTGTTTTTCGTCACTGTCCTGTACCTCATCGACAATGATCCACTTAAGATCCAGCACCTCTTCCTGCTCTTTTGCCACCTGCGTTCCTTCTTCCAGAAGATCTGCAAAAGACATTTTATTCTGCTGTCTTTTTGCCTTCTCAAGAAGCGGAAAGATCTGAAACAGATCATCTTTGTATTTTCCCTGTGTTCTTCCTTTCCGATATGCCGCGTAATCCTCTTCCATCCGCTTTTTCAGACGGTTCTGGTATTTGATCTTATAACTGCCTTCTTTTGCGATGGCAAGCACCATTTCCATTTCATCTTCCGGTGTGATAACGGTAAATTCCCGGTTCCATTCTTCCAATTTTGTTCCGTCTTCTGCCTTTTCCGGAAGAAATCTTCGCAGAATCCTTAAGGCAACACTGTGAAAGGTTCCAAATCCCCACAGTTCTTCTTCCGTAAGCTCTGCTTCCTTTCTGGATAGACGTTCTGCGATCTCATCTGCCGCCTTGTTGGTAAAGGTAAGCACTGCCATTTTCTCATACGAAACCTGCTTTTTCTCATGCAGATGCCGCACTTTCTCGATCAGCACTGTTGTCTTTCCGCTCCCTACATTTGCATTTACCAGACATGCCGGGCTTTCATCCAGCACCGCCTCCTGCTGGTAAGGATTTAAAGTTTTTATTTCTTCTATATTATTCATTTCCAAGCTGTTCATCATATCGCCTTTGCAAACGGTCTCTCTTCTTCTGTCGTTCTTTTTTCTCCTGCTCATCCATTTTCGCTTCATACCGTACCCGGATCTGCATATCCGCCGGACAGATCACATGATACCGCAAGGTATTGGTCAGACTTTGGAGGTTATCCGGCTCCATCAGCCATTTTGCATAAAATTCATTTTCCATCGTCAGGATCAGCTTGTGTCCTTCTGTACTGACTTTTTTAATGGTCTTCAGGAACTGCCCGCCTGCTTCGCCATTTTTGACCACGGCATAACAGACCTTCTCCCACTCATCCGGCAGATTGAAGAAAGAAAATTCTTTCCGGATCACAGGCTGTGGCTCTTTGATATTTTTCTTCAGATATACCGGCGGTTCGCTCTCTTCCAGAAGATTATCAAGTCCCCACAGAACCGTCTTCTTATCCAGATTGTAGTCACCTACGCATGCCGGACAGCCATCCTCACACGGACAGCCGCTGACCATTTTAATCGCACTTTCCAGAATTTCCGGAATCAGATCATAGATCTTCTCCGAATAACCAAGTCCGCCCTCATATTTGTCATAAATGAAGAGGGACACCTTTTCCTCCCGGAACTCATCCGGAATGGTCGCATTGTTGGACATGGTCACATCGATATCATCCCGTTCCGTCATCGTCACCATCATTGCCGCATTCTTGATCGCATACTGCATTCCGTCAAAATGATTGTTCAGCACCATCTCTCCCATCCGATTTGGCAAAAGAAGACTCCGGTAGACTCTGACAACATTCTCCGGCATCGTAAGCCAGGTGCTTTCCGTGCCATAATCCTTCTGAAGCGGCTGTGTCAGCGTCACATAGCCCAGATTCTGATGGTTATGGAACTGCAGTTTCTTGTACATAGCAATGATTTCGTTTACATTGATATCTCCAAAACGGATTTCCGTCCTCTGATACGCGTCCTCCTGAAATACATGCAGGATACGCGTCTCTTCCTGTCCTGCCGGTACCGTATAATAATCCCCTGTAAACGGAATGGCGTAAGCTGTCCGGCTGACCAGATCCATCTTCGTGATCTCATAGGATGCACCATCATGCATATATACAGCACCCGGATGGATCTCATGGTATGCCTGGGATTCGTCCATCTCCGTGATCTCATGTCCGTCCTCCTGCGCGAGCAGCTTGAACCTGGTCTTGTCCATATTACGCAGGCTGTAATCCCCTGCCGGAAATGCAGGTCCCGCCCAGGCAAATCTTCCGGCAAGGCTTTTTACTTCTCCGGCGCTTAAAAGCACCGGGATCATTTCTCCAAGATCCGGAAAAAGCGCAATATCATCCAGTGAAAGTGGCATCTCAGCAGCCGCTGCGCGCAGATGTGCAAGCTCGATCAGAAGATTGTCCGGATCCACGATCGAATTTTCACTTTCTCTTGAGAACAGCCATTCCGGATCGATGGCAATGTACTGGTCAAACGGTTCATTTTCCAGGATCAGATAATTGACACAGGCACTGCCGCTTCGTCCGGCACGTCCACTCTGTTGCCAGAAGGACGCCCTTGTCCCCGGATAACCGACGATCACAGTTGCATCCAGCTTTCCGATGTCGATCCCAAGCTCCAGTGCATTCGTCGATACCAGCCCGGCCAGTTCTCCTTTCGTCATCTTCCGCTCAATCTCTTTTCGCTCCAGCGGGGTATAACCGCCACGGTATCCTGCGATCAGATCTGCCGGATTCTTGCCGCCCACCCGCGCCATTCCAAGAAATCCGGCAGCATCTAATTTATCCTTTGCTTCTTTTAGAATAACTTCTACATTTCTTCTGGATCGTCCAAAGGTGATAAAATGATGATCCTCTTCCACCAGCTCCGGTATCAGTCCGGCTGCCACGGTTGACGCCGCAATCCTTCCGTATACTTTGTCATTATTCCCCTTGATCTCCGGCGGCTGGATAATACAGTATTCCTTCTCCGGTGCCGGCGATCCATCCCGGTCAATCAGCGTAAATCCGCTTCCACAGATCTTTTCGGCAAGTTCTACCGGATTGGCGATCGTCGCGGAGCTGCACAGAAAATGCGGATTCGAATGGTAATACCGGCAAATCCGGTGCATTCTCCGGAAAATATTTGCCAGATGTGCTCCGAAAGCACCGCGGTAAGAATGAAGCTCATCGATCACTACATATCGTAAATTTGCAAAAACCGCGTCAAACCCGTAATTGCTGTGATTCGGAAGGAATGCCGAGTTCAGCATCTCCGGATTGGTCAGGATAATATTTGCACTCTTGCGGATCCTTGTCCGCTCGGCAGGTTTGGTATCTCCATCGTACACGCCTGCTGAAACTCTTCCTTCTCCGAAAAATTTCAAAATCGACTGCATCGCGCGGTACTGGTCACTTGCCAGTGCCTTGGTCGGGTAAATAAAAATCGCACGTGTCAGCGGGTCTTCCAGAATTTCCTGCAATACCGGGAGTAGAAAGGCAAGCGTCTTTCCACTTGCCGTCGAAGTCGTAATAACCACATTTTCCCCGGCTCTGACCTTCTCAAACATCTCAACCTGATGTGCATAGAGTCTGGAAATATGGTTGCTTTCCAGATATCCCCGAATTTCTTCCCGGAACTCCTCCGGGTAGTCCCGGTACAACGGCTCCCTTTTCTTCATTTTTCTTGTATAAATGATCAGCTTTTTAATTTCTTCCGTCATGAATTCCTCCATAATTTAAAAAATGTGCACCTATGGCACGCAATACCTTTTATTTCACAGGAAGTTCCCGTAGAATAAAAACCAAACACATATTCGTATGTACAGTATAGCATGGCTTTCCCATTCCTTCCATAGATATTTAGTGTATAGATATATTCTATGTCATTCATGTAAATTATCTATAAAAAATGTTGTCCATGCAACATACATTTTATTAAAAGAATGTTAAATTCATATTTTGGATATGCAAATTTTATTCAGGGAGGAATACATACAATGAAAAAGAGATTTTTATCAATCGCTCTTACACTTGCTATGGTATCATCTATGGCAGTAGGATGCGGAAGCAGCAAGTCAGATTCTGCTGACAGCAAAAAAGAAGAGGGTGCAAAGACAGAAGCTTCTGCCGATACAGAAAGTAACCAGATCTTATTTAACGGATCTTCTACTTTAGCACCGGTTATCACTTCTATGGCTACTACTTTCTTTGATACTTATGGAACATGGGATGCATATGATTCATCTCTTCCAAAAGAAGATATCGCAATCTACGTTTCAGCAGGCGGATCCGGACAGGGAACCAAAGCCGTTATCGATGGAACTGCAACATTTGGTATGGTTGCAAGAAGCGTAAAGGATGAAGAAAAAGAAGCAATCAAAGATGAAAAAGAATACCAGGTTGGTATCGATGCTCTGACGATCGCAGTAAACCCGGCTAATCCAGTAAATGATGTTCTTGATAACCTTACAACGGAACAGATCGTAGGACTTTTCTCCGGCGAATATGCTACATGGAAAGATCTTGACTCATCTCTTCCTGACGAAGAAGTTGTTGTTATTACACGTGATATCAACGGTGGAGCTCACGAAGTATTCCAGAAGAATATCATGGGTGACACAGAAGTAAAAGCGGATGCGATCCAGGCTTCTTCTATGGGTGAACTTGTTCAGGATATCATTGATAACCAGTACGCAATCGGATATGCTTCATTTGGTGTTGCTAACCAGAATGAAGGAAAAGTAACTCCACTGAAAGTAAACGGTGTTGCTGCAACAAAAGAAAACATTCTTGATGGATCTTACATCATCCAGAGACCACTTCTTCTTGTAGGTTCTGGTGATCCGACAGATGTACAGCAGGCTTTCCTTGATTACGTTCTTGGTGATGAAGGACAGAAAACTGTAGAAGATATGGGATTCATTCCTATGAAATAATCTTCCGATATTGAAGGGGTGTGCAAAGACACACCCCTTTTTCTTGCTATATGTCGCTGGTTAATCCCAGGGGTCAATTTTGATTTGTATCCGGACAGCGCTGTCTGTCCTGCATCATACCTAGAAAGGATTTACTATGTTTAAGAAACTTTCAGATAAATTCAGCAAAGGAATCATTTATCTGGCTGCCTTTCTCGTAACGGCACTGATGGCAGTCATGATGATCCATATTGTGAAGGAAAGTATTCCTGCCATTTCACAGCTTGGAATCAAAATATTCCTGCCTACCACTGAATGGCGCCCTGTCAGTCAGAAACCGCAGTACGGACTTTTACCTGCGATTGCCGGTACCCTTTATGTCTCAGCGATCGCAGTTGTCCTCGCACTCATCTTCGGCGTTGCCTGTGCCTGCTTTCTGGACTATTACCTTCCGAAAAAGGTGGCATCCATATTCCTTGCGTTCATCGATCTGGTTGCAGGAATCCCGTCCGTCATCTTCGGATTTATCGGACTTACGGTTCTTGTAAAAGCCTTTGCCACACACCTCCATATGGCAGCCGGTCAATGTATCTTGGCAGCCGGGATCGTGCTGGGGATCATGCTTTTACCATTCGTTATTTCCACCTGTCATGAATCTTTACAGACTGCACGAAAGACTTACGAGTTCAGTGCGATCACACTTGGATTCTCCAGAGAATTTACCCTGCTGCATTTTATTCTTCCGGCAATCCGGCCGGGAATCATTGCAGGTGCCATGATGGCATTCGGCCGCGCACTTGGCGAGACAATGGCCGTCATGATGGTAATCGGTAATTCCCCGATTTATCCCAAACTCCTTGGACGTGGTCAGACACTTCCTGCCCTCACCGCACTGGAAATGGGAAGTATTGAATACGGAAGCCTTCACCTCTCCGTACTTTACGTTGCAAATGCTGTGCTACTTGTGATTCTTTTCATCGTACTCGGTATCAGCTATCTTCTGAAAAGGAGGCTTGCCACCCATGAGAACTAAACTACAGAAATTTTTCACACGCCTGATTCTCAGTATACTCGGACTTTGCGTGATCGTTGTTACACTCTTCCTTTTCCTTTATGTCTTCTGGAAAGGGAAAAAAGTATTTAGCCTGTCCTTCCTTCTGGACAAGCCTGCCGGTGTTCCACTTGGAACTGCAGGCGGTATCTATCCGGCACTGATGGGTTCCATTTATCTTGGCGCACTTTCCGCACTGATCGGCGGTGTCCTTGGTATCGGCGCTGCCATTTATCTTGTATTTTACAGCACCGGAAAACGATTTTCCGTCCTTGTAAATATGGCGATCACCGGACTTTCCGGAATCCCTTCGATCCTGTTCGGGCTGGTTGGATATACGCTTCTGATCTACCGTTTTGGACTTAACCGCAGCCTTCTGTGTTCGGCACTGTGTGTTGCAGCAATGATCATTCCTTTTGTTGCAATCCGAGCAGAAAAGATTCTGGAAGAGAAGGGGCGTGAATATATGAAGAACTCCCTAAGTCTCGGACTTTCCCGTGAGTATGCTCTCCGGAAACTGATCCTTCCGGTCTGCTCTGTAGAGCTTCTCGGAACCGTTGCGCTTGGAATGGCATACGGCATGGGTGCCGTTGCACCGATTTTATACACCGGAGCTGTCATGCAGGCAGATGTTCCGCATTCTCTCTCCGATCCGTTCATGTCACTTCCATATCACCTGTATATCCTTGTGAACAACGGATTTTCTTTGGATTATGCTTATGGAACCGCATTTGTACTGATGCTCTTCCTGCTCATCATCCAGTTAATATGTAAATTTATCACCTATCTACGAAAGGACAACTGATATGCTGAATATAGAAAATCTAAAATGTGGATTTGGAAAACACGAAATTCTTCACGGAATCAGCCTGACGATCCCGAAAGGACAGATTACAGCCATCGTTGGTCAGTCCGGCTGCGGAAAAACAACTTTTCTGAAAACCCTGAACCGGATGGTAGAAGAAGAAGGCGGCTATCTCTCAGGAACAATTACTTTAGAAGGAACCGACATCAAATCTCTTCCGAAAGAAAAACTCAGAAGGCGTGTTGGCATGGTTTTCCAACAGCCGATCGCTTTCCCGCACAGTATCGAAAAGAATCTGTCTTATGTACTGAAATACCACGGTGTCCGTAATAAGAAAGAGATTGCTGAGAAAATTACAGAGTCTCTGCAGAAAGCAAAACTCTACGATGAAGTCAAAGATCAACTGAAAAAATCCGCCCTCAAATTATCCGGCGGTCAGAAGCAGCGTCTTGCTATCGCACGAAGCCTCTGTGCCGGTCCGGAGATCCTGCTCCTTGACGAGCCGTGCTCCGCACTGGATATGAAGAATACAATTGCAATCGAAGAAACGCTTTTGGAGTTGAAAGACCAGTATACTTTCGTCATCGTCACACATAATCTGGCTCAGGCAAAGCGAATTGCCGATCAGGTGATCTTCATGGATCATGGAGAAGTACTGGAAGTGACGGAAAAAGAGAAATTCTTTGAAAATCCGGCATCGGAACCGGCGAAAGAGCAGATACAGTATATGTAATAAAAAACGAGCAAATGTCTTTTCACATGACATTTACTCGTTTTTTTTATTTATTCCGCAAAGGATTTCTGTCAGTCTGATTTTTATTTCAGCATCTCTCTGAGCAGTTCATTAACCATACCCGGATTTGCTTTTCCTTTCATTGCCTTCATGATCTGTCCAACCAGTGCGCCAAGTGCTTTTTCTTTTCCACCCTTGAAATCTTCCACTGCCTTTGGATTCTTTGCAATCACTTCTTCCGCAAGTGTGCGGAGTGCACCTTCATCGTTGACGGTCTTCAGTCCGTGATCCTCTACATATTTTTCCGGATCCACATCCTCTGCAAATACCTTTTCAAATACCTCTTTTGCAACAGAACTGTTGATGGTTCCTGCGTCTGCAAGTTCGATCAGTTTTGCAAGGTTCTCCGGTGAAAATTTAATATCTGCCGGCTCCTGTCCGTTTTCATTTAACAGACGCATGGTTTCTACCATCAGCCAGTTGGACACTTTTTTCGGCTTGTTGCAGATTGCACAGGTCGCCTCAAAGAGATCTGCCATCTTCTTCGTTCCGGTAATAAGCTCCGCATCATAACGTGGAATATCATAATCTTTCTCATAACGTGCAAGTTTTTCATTTCTCAGCTCCGGCTGTTGGTCTTTGATCTTCTGGATCCATTCATCACTGATCACGATCGGCACCAGATCCGGTTCCGGGAAATAGCGATAGTCCTGCGCATCCTCTTTGGAACGCATTGCATAAGAATATTCTTTATTATCATCCCATCTTCTGGTTTCCTGAATGACTTTCTTTCCTTCTTCGATGAGTTCGATCTGTCTCTGTCTCTCTCCCTCGATCGCATGTGTAATCGCTTTAAAGGAGTTCAGGTTCTTCATCTCAGTACGTGTTCCAAACTCAGAAGCACCTACTTCACGAACCGAAAGATTGACGTCTGCTCGCATGGATCCTTCCTGAAGCTTACAGTCCGATGCTCCCAGATACTGGCAGATCATACGCAATTTTTCCAGATAAGCAATGACTTCATCTGCCGAACGCATATCCGGCTCCGATACAATCTCGATCAGCGGAACCCCACTTCGGTTATAATCGACTAAAGAGCAGTCCTCCCACTCATCATGGATCAGCTTTCCGGCATCCTCTTCCATATGCATCTCATGGATCCGGACTTTTTTCTTCTGCTCTCCGACTTCAATCTCTACATAGCCGTCTCTCGCAATTGGCAGATAGAGCTGTGAAATCTGATAGTTCTGCGGGTTATCTGGATAGAAATAATTCTTACGGTCGAATTTGCACACCTGTGTGATCTTACAGTTTGTCGCAAGTCCTACTGCCATCGCATATTCTACTACTTTTTTATTTAATACCGGAAGGGAGCCCGGCATACCGGTACATACCGGGCAAGTATGTGTATTCGGTGCGCCCCCGAATGCGGTACTGCATCCACAGAAAATTTTTGTCTTTGTTGCAAGTTCTACGTGAACTTCCAGACCGATTACGGTTTCATACTGCTTTGACATCTATGCTTCCTCCTTTCCGGCTGCTTCTGTTTTGTCGTACATAGATACCCATTTTTTCTCTGTCAGGCACTCATAGGTATAAGCTGCCTGAAAAAGCTTCTTCTCCTGGAAGCAGTCTCCGATGAGCTGCATTCCAACCGGAAGTCCTTTCGCATCCCGTCCAACTGGAATACTGATCCCCGGAAGTCCTGCCAGGTTGACGGAAATCGTATAAATGTCGCCCAGATACATTTTGATCGGATCACTTAAGGAAGCTCCAAGCTTCGGTGCTGTCGTCGGTGCTGACGGCGCCAGGATCATATCATATTTTGCAAATGCACTGTCAAATGCCTTTTTAATCAGTGCTTTTGTACGGAGTGCTTTCAGATAATAAGCATCATAATATCCGGAACTGAGTACGAAAGACCCAAGCATGATACGGCGCTTTACTTCCGGTCCGAAGCCCTCGGAGCGGGTCTTTTTGTACATCTGGTGAAGCTCTTCATAATCCTTTGTGCGGTATCCGTATTTCACACCGTCAAATCGGGACAGGTTGGAGCTTGCCTCTGCTGATGCGATGACATAATAAGCCGGAATCGCATATTTTACAAGTCCAAGATCAAATTCTTCAATCTCAGCTCCTGCATTTTTCAGAACCTCTGCGGCTTCCAGAATCGGTTTTTTCACTTCTTCGTCCAGACCTTCTCCAAAATAATCTTTTGGAATACCGATCTTCATCCCTTTTACATCGTTTACCAACGCACTCGTAAAATCCGTGTCCTGGCGTTCTACCGAAGTGCTGTCTTTTACATCATGGGATGCGATGGTCTCAAGAACCGTCGCACAGTCGGTTACGTCCCTTGCAACCGGTCCGATCTGGTCAAGAGATGATCCGTAAGCGATCAGTCCATAACGGGATACCGTTCCGTAGGTTGGCTTGATTCCAACGATTCCGCAGTAAGAACTTGGCTGACGGATCGATCCGCCGGTATCAGATCCAAGAGCATATGGTACTTCCAGAGCCGCAACTGCCGCACAGGAGCCACCGGAAGATCCACCCGGTACATGCTCCAGATTCCACGGATTCTTTGTCTCTCCATAATAAGAAGTCTCAGTCGTGCTTCCCATCGCAAATTCATCCATATTAGTCTTTCCGATCACAACTGCACCTGCTTTTTCCAGGTTCAGAACTGCTTCTGCTGAAAATGTCGGTACAAAATTACTCAGAATTTTTGAACTGCAGGTGGTCGTCACACCTTCCGTACACATGTTATCCTTGATCGCAACCGGTACTCCTGCAAGCGGTCCGCTCAGTGTTCCGTCATCGATCAGCTTCTGCACTTCTTCCGCTCTTTTTAAGGCAGCTTCTTTTTGAAGTGATACAAAACTGTTGACTTCTTTTTCTACTTTATCAATCTGTGCGAAGCAGGCTTCCACTGCTTCTTTTACTGTAACTTCTTTTGCCTGAATCTTTTTTCCAAGTTCAACGGCAGTAAGACCTTTCAAATCCATCTTTCGATTTCCTCCTATGCGAATGTTCTAGGTACTTTGTAGCTCTGTTCTTTCTGCTGCGGCGCATTTGCCAGCATTGCTTCGTGATTGTCTCCATTTGTCACTACATCCTCACGGAATACATTATTTACCGGAAATACATGTGACATCGGTTCAATTCCTTCTGTATCCAGTTCATTCAGGGTATCAATATAATCAAGCATGGTTTCCATATCTTTCTTTGCCTGCTCTTTTTCTTCGTCAGAAAGCTCTAGCTTTGCCAGGATTCCAACGTATTCGATTGTTTCATCCGAAATCTTGTTTGCCATTGTACTCGTCCTTTCTAATAATAATTATCGTAAAAGCTTTCGTACTCCTCCGATTCAATCCACTCACTCGGTGTAAGTTCTACTGTAAGTCCTTCCAGATCAACTTCTGTTCCATCGATCAGGACAATATTTTTCAGCTCCTGTGGAAATCCCGACTCTTCATTACCGATCAGCATTCCCATATAATTTTCGTATCCGGCGCTTACTGTCACGTCATAATCAAAAATCCCAAAACCTTCCACACATTTCACATCATAGACACCTGCAGGTACGTCTTTTCCTACTGTAAATTTATCCGATACGGTTTTCGATTCTGTAAGCGGATTTGCAATTGCTGTCAGATTCATCTGTGCATTCTCTGCTGTCATGTGAAGTTCCAGTGTATCCTCTACTATCACATAACATCCCGGAAATACTTCAAAGTCACTGACTTCTTCTTCCGTATTATCGTAGTCATCACCAAAATTGTACTGCACCCAGATATTATTTTTGCTGTCTGTCAGCTCTACCTGACCACTTCCACTTTTGCAGGTCAGTGTATAGGTTCCCTGCGGAAGATGTACACCGCCTTTATAAATTCCGGCTGTCAGGTCTACTTCATAAAGTTCTCCTTCTTCCGGCATCACTTCCTGCAAATCACTGTATGGATCTTCCTCGGTGTAGCTGTCACTGTCATCATGAGTATAGTCATCAAAATAATGCTGAACTTCATCGCTGATCGTTCCGCCAAGCTCACCTGCAAATGCTGCAATGATCACAAAGCCGATCAGAAACTTTCCAAGCTTCCTTTTCTTTTTTACCGGTCTGCTGCGTTGTTGCATTGAAGATGATGTATAACTGTAACTCTGGTTTCCTGTCTGGCTGTAGCTTGTGCCTGCGGTATTGTAGCTCGCATTTGCTGCAGAATATCCATTCCCCGCCGGATTTACTTTTCCTGCTGCCGCATTCTTTGACGCCTTTTTTGCAGCTGCTTTCTTTGCATTTTTATCTGCATTCTTCGCCTTACGCACATTTTCCCGAGTCATGGTCTTTCCTTCATACGGCTTTTCCGCTTCCGTATGTATATGTGTCAGCGATTCTTCATGACCGGAATTTCCAAGTGTCACATACTGATCGTCATTCTTTGAATTGTCAAGTCCACACTCTGTGCAGATATTTCCGTTTAATTTTCCTCCACATAAGGAACATCTTCGTCTCATTTTGACCTCCCCCGCTGCCTCTTGTCAGCTTCCTTTTTTACCTGCCAGCCAGGGAGCTTCGTCTCTACGGAGTAAGTCTGCTTAAATCTCTCGGGAAGAGGGTTGTCTCACGGACGTTATCTTCACCAAGAAGCTGCATTGTCAGACGTTCCATTCCGATTCCAAGACCTCCATGTGGCGGCATACCATGTTTGAATGTATCCAGATAGGTCTCCAGTCCTTCTTCCGTCATTCCCCGCTTTGCAAGCTTTTCCATCAGCATGTCGTAGTCATGGATTCTCTGTCCTCCGGTCGTGATCTCAAGTCCACGGAACAAAAGGTCAAAGCTGAGTGTGAATTTCTCATCCTGTGGATCGTCCATTGCATAGAACGGACGCTTCTTTGACGGATAGTAGGTTACAAATACAAAATCAGAATCCCATTCCTCTTTTGCGTACTGTCCGATCAGATGCTCTTCCTCGGGTTCCAGATCAAATGGATTGCGGATCTTACGTCCGTACTTTTCTGAAACCTTCTGCTTTGCCTCATCAAAACGGATTGCCGGAATTTTAGAGACATCCGGAAGTGTCACGTCCAGGATTTTAAGTTCCTTCGCATAATCCTTTTTCAGAAGCTCCATCGTATACTGAAGGAAGCCCGTTTCCATCGCCATGATATCTTCAAAGCTGTCGATATAACCCATTTCAAAATCCAGACTGGTATATTCGTTCAGATGACGCTTGGTGTTGTGTTTTTCTGCTCTGAATACCGGTCCTGTCTCAAATACTCTGTCAAAAACACCAACCATCATCTGTTTGTACAGCTGTGGACTCTGTTCCAGCACTGCCGGACGATGGAAATAATCCAGTCGGAAGAGGTTAGATCCTCCTTCTGCTCCTTTTGCTCCGATCTTCGGGGTATGAATTTCTGTAAAACCTTCTTTATACAGGAACTCTCTGAATCCTCTTACGATTCCTTCCTGAATTTTAAACTTCGCTCTTTCCCTTACGTTCCGAAGAGAAATGGAACGATAGTTCAGCTTCGCTTCCAGGGAAGTGTTCAGTTTCCACTTTGAAACAGCAAGTGGAAGGCTGTCTTTTGGCATACTGAGTACTTTTATCTCACTCAGACGGATTTCAATTCCGTTCGGTGCCTTCTCTGATTCGGTCAGTTTTCCTGTTACTTCTACTGTAGCGGCTTCTCTTAAATCTTTCAAGTCAAATTTTGTAACGCCTTCTTCGTATACACACTGGACCAGACCTTCCCGTTTTCTCAGAATCACGAAGGCGACTGTTCCCATGTCACGAATTGTATGAACGGCTCCATTTACCTTCACTTCTTCTCCAAGTCTTCCCTCTTCCAGTAATTCACTAAGTTCCAGCGTTTCTTTTTCTTTTACACCTGTCATAAATTCCATGTCACAATCCTCCTAAAATATGTTTTACTTTTGTCAACTTCATATTCCGGATTGTTTTTTGATGTACATGGCAATAAAAAAGCCCCGGAATACTTTTTCGTATTCCGGGACGGATAATCTGATGATCCGCGGTACCACCCGCATTGAATCCTTTGGGATTCCTCTCTTACATACGTAACGTGCATGAACCGTATTACCCTACTAAAGCACCTGTGCTTTCCATTCAGATAATCTGCTCCAGAGTGTTCCCTTCGCCTCATTCCTCAAACAGCGCTCTCAGTCGGTGACGCCGTATTCCTGTCAAGTTCCAGAAGCAAGAGTCTCTTTCATCGCTTTGCTTTACTAAATTATTTTTAGATACTAGCACATGTTCTTTACTTTTTCAAGTATTTTCTTCTATTTTTTAATTTTTTCTCGTTAATTGTCAGCTTTTTTGTTTTAAAATCATCAATTCACTTTGTTTCTTTTTGTTTTTTGATTATTTCGTATGTTTATCCACGTATTTATTCTCTGTTTTGGAATAAACAATTTTCTGTTCCTTATATAAGCTGTAATATCCGGAAAGCAGATAGCTTACCGCAACCACAATACAGTAAAACGGCATCCCGTTAAATCCAAACAACTCTGCTGCAATCAAAAGAGATGTGATCGGACTGTTTGTAACTGCACAAAAGACACCAACCATTCCACATGCCGCACAGATATCTGTCGGTGCTGCAAGGATCGTAGACATAAAAGAACCAAGTGTCGCCCCGATAAACAGTGACGGTACGATCTCCCCACCCTTGAATCCGGCGCAGAGCGTCAGTGCCGTAAACAGCATTTTCAGAAGAAACATCTGTGGTCCTGCCGTCTCTTTAAAGCTTGCCTGGATCACACCTGTTCCAAGCCCCAGATAGGCATCCGTTCTGAGTGCAAAATACAAAATGATCACTCCTGCTGCCCCTGCAACCACACGCACATACGGATTCGGAAACCATTTCTTCAGATAATGTTCCCCATTATGCAGCACAATACAGAACAGTGCTCCGGCAAGCGCACACGCAATTGCCAGAATGATCGCTTTGATCGAATCCACACTGTAAAAATTCGGAACCGATTCTACCAAATACGGCGGAGTAACGGTCCTCACTTTCAGAAGCAGCGCAATCCCCTGTGCGGCAAATGCAGAAAATACACATGGCACCAGCGCGGCATAATACATCACACCAACACTGATCACTTCCATTGGAAATACAACCGCCGCCATCGGTGTCCCGAAAAGTGCTGAAAATGCGGCACTCATACTTGCCAGAATGATGATCTTCTTGTCACTCTCATTCAAATGCAGATATTTCGCACATACATTTCCTACACTTGCTCCAAACTGAAGTGCTGCACCCTCTCGTCCGGAAGATCCTCCAAACAGATGTGTGATCGCTGTCGATATCAGGATCAGTGGTGTCACCCATCCCGGAACCTCTTCCTCATCCGACCGGACTACTGTCAGAACCAGGTTTGTTCCGGAGTTCTTCTCCTGCCCGGTAATTTTGTACATCCAGACGATCAAATGACCTCCTAACGGTAACCCAAGAATGATCATCGGATTTGCCTGTCTAAACGAAGTCGCCCATACAATCGCATAGGAAAATCCGCTGGCGATCAATCCGATAAGACTTCCGATCACCCCGGACAAAACGATCCATTTGAACAATGAACCATACAGATTTTTCCATGCTTCTCTCATTTCTTTTAATTTTTCATTCATCCTTTGTTCCTCGTACTCTTATTTTCTTAAAAAAGAATATGCCCTGGCACATTCTCGCGCCGAGCGCGTTGCTGAGCGCCAGTGGTGCTCGTTAAGCAACGACCGAAGCGGAGCGTAGACCGCTTGCGACATCCTTCATCTTCGCGCGAGTGCACATCTCCGGCACACGGTGCCTTTTATTTAACAGGAAGTTCCTTCAGAATTTCCTGTTAAATAAAAAATGCTGTATACACATCCTCATTTCACTTTTTATTATAGAAAATTTTTCTTTTTTTGACAATTCCAACTGACAAAGATTATTTCTCTTTTTCCAGCTGCATATGATAATCCCGGATCATATCTGCAAGCGTAACTGTCTTCAGGCTGTCTTCCAATGCAGATTCAAATTTAGAATAGGAGTTTTGCAAAACCGCCCGGATGTTACGTCCAACTGGACACAATTTAGAAGCTTTGGTATGTACGTGAAATATATTTTTACAGAACTGCGGTTTCACGGCATTGCAGATTCTGTATACTGTAATTTCTTCCGGCGGCATATTTAAAGTCGTTCCACCGGTACCGTTTTTCACATTAAGGATTCCAGCTTTTTTTAAAGCACTCATGATACTGCGTATCGCTACCGGATTCGTTCCCGTTGATAAAGCAATCTTTTCACTTGTGATCTTATCCGTCTCTCCAAATTCGCTGACCAGTATCAGACAATGGATTGCAAGCGATGCCCTTATTGATAACTGCATACTCTGACTTCCTCCTTTGATTTCATTTTAGCTTATCATATTTTTCTATAGGTGTAAATATTGACATTACATCTATGAAATGATAGTCTTGTTGTAAATTCAAAAATTACACCAAAGGAGTAAAAAAATGAAAACATATCCAGTTGTAGAAATTACATTTAGTCCTACCGGAGGGACCAAAAAAGTTGCAGACCAGATCAGCTGCTATCTGGGAAATATTACAAATACCGTGAATCTTATCCGGCACGATGTCAGCTTTTCAGATGTAACAGTCCCTTCTGATTCACTTGCTGTCATCGCAGCTCCTGTATTCGAAGGCGTTATTCCTGATATCGCCATTGAAAGGCTGAAAGAGATACAAGGGAACCATGCAAATTGTGTAGTTATTGCCGTATATGGAAATCGCGCATATGACGATGGTCTGATCCAGTTAAAAGATACCGCCGAGTTATGCGGTTTCAATGTTATCGCCTCCGTTGCAGCTGTTGCAGAACATTCTATCATGCGCCAATTCGGCAGTGGACGACCAGACGAAGAAGATAGCAAAGAGTTAAAGAAATTTGCAGAAGAAATACTCGAAAAACTTTCCTCTGAAAAAGAATTGTCTACTGATTATTTCGTGCCTGGCAGTCATGAGTATAAACGCCTTGGCAACCTGAATGTTGTTCCAAAAGCAAGTGCTTCCTGCACTGGCTGTGGAAAATGTGCCGATGCCTGCCCAACAGGTGCAATCAATAAAAATAATATCCGAACCGGCGATAGCAGCAAATGTATCAGTTGTATGGGATGTATCGCCGCCTGTCCAAAAGGTATCCGGAAGCTAAACCCTGTCTTTTTGGCTGCCGCATCTCTGAAAATGAAAAATCTGTTATCTGGACGAAAGCCAAATGAGATTTTCTTATAATCCTCAGCAGACATTTCCTTCTCGCTGTCGATTGAAATTTTTATACGAAACTGGTATTCTATAAGAAAAGAAAATCGATCATTTTCATGATCGAAGGAGGTTAAGATATGTCTGAAATTTTAGCTTTTTCAGAATCTGCCGATTCTGATCCAAAGCTTTCTACAGAACCAGTTTCCGAATCCGGAGACATCCATACAGCCACTGATGTACCACCCAAAGAAGCTCCAGCTCCGGAACCAGATTCCTCTGAAACAGAAACCATTTCATCTGAGGAAAAAAAGAATACTTACACGGATTTTTCATCGGAAGATTTCAAATCTTCTGACGATTCCGAAAAAGATCCGTTTACCGGAGAAAAGAAAAGTTTCCACCACCACATTTTCCATACAGCAAAAGAACTGAACTATCTGCGTGAAAAATATATCCTGGAAAAAATTCCGGATGACCAGCTTCTTGAGTATCTGAAGCTTGAAGAAAAGCGTCATGAGCTCCAGGTGCAGGAACGCAACATCCGCGAAAAACGGATTATGAATGCCTTTATGCTGACAGTGATCCTTGCTGCAATTGTAGCTGTAGTATACAGTCTGCATGAGAATCCGACGGTACTCATCAGTATCCTGTATATTGGTGGAATCCTTGCAGGGGTTCATATCTGGAACAAGAAAAAATAAAATGTAACTGTTCAGAGCCAAATAAAATTTCATAAAACATGTGTAAAATGCTTGCATTTTTAAGACTGTTTTTGAAATTTTATTTAGCGGATACGCCACACCGACGAAATGCGTAGCATTTTGGAGGTTGGCTCTGAACAGTTACAATGAAATTTTATGTACTAAAATAACCGGGCAGATTCATCACTAATCTGTCCGGTTATTATATTACATTTTTCTCTTTACTCTGTGGCTGTCTGCCTAATCCGCGCCAACCCTTTTCCCATTGCCGGACAAGATGTCAAGCAGAGGTTATTCTCTTCTGTCTCTCAACAGGGTATTTTATATTGCTTTTCCGCTTCCTTTTCTATGCATTCTGCATAAATTCCTGGATTTCTTCTCTGGTCGGCATAACCCGAAGTGCCCCTTTTCTTGTTGTGATCAGGGATGCTGCCGCATTTGCAAATGTGAGAAGCTCTTTTAAATTTTCTTCGGTCAGCTCTTCCATTCCATGCTCCAGAATATAATTCAGGGAATTGGCACAGAACGTATCTCCGGCGCCGGTCGTCTCGATCGTATGCTCCTGGACAAAGCCCGGAACTTCTACCCGGAGATCTTTATAATATGCACGGCTTCCGTCTTTTCCGAGGGTAATGAGTACCAGCGGAATCTGATATTTTTCACGGATCAGTCTTGCTCCCTCATCATAGTCCGTGGTTCCGAACAAAAATTCCACTTCATTATCTGAAATTTTCAGGATGTCACATTTGGAAAGTCCGTATTCGATCTCGGCTTTCGCCTCATCCAGTGATTTCCAGAGTGGCGGGCGGAGGTTCGGGTCAAAGCTTACGATACATCCTGCTTCTTTTGCCACATCGATCGCATATCTGGTTGCTTCTCGCACGCCTTCATGGGTAGAGGAAAGTGTTCCGAAATGGAAAATCTTTGCCCCGCGGATCAGATCTTCGTCCACTTCTTCTTTTTTCAGCATCATATCTGCTCCCGGATTCCGGTAGAAAGAGAAATCTCTGTCACCATCCGGATAAGTATGTACGAACGCAAGTGTGGTATGTACTTCTTCATCCATTACCAGATTCCGTGTATCAATTCCAACTTCTTCGACTGCAGTTTTCAGCTGTTCTCCGAACATATCTTTTCCGACTTTTCCGATAAATGCGGTCTTTTTCCCAAGCTTTTCAAGCATGGCGAGTACGTTGCATGGTGCGCCTCCCGGATTGGCTTCCAGCAGCGGATTGCCCTGTACACTTGTTCCATTTTCTGTAAAATCAATTAGCAGTTCGCCTAAGGCGGTTACGTCATAGATCTTTTCCATATTCGATTCCTCTCTTTATAATCCTCTTGGATGCAAAGTTATAGGCTGTGAAGATAATAATCTTCGATCCCATACTCTTATAAGCAAATTATACCTTGTCCCTCCAGTACATGCAATAAGATTATGTAATCGATATCATGTTTTTTCAGTTTTCTTTCGCTTAAATCAGGTTCAATTTTTTCAGAACGTTGTAGATGGTTCCTTCTTTGAATGGGTCGCTTAAGTTTCCGATTCTGAGGAGTTCGTGGTAGCCTTTGCTTCCGCCCTGGCGGCAGAGGGCGTAGTAATCTTTCCATGCACTTTCCAGGTCTTCCTGCATTTTTCCGTAGTATTCGAGGGCTCCTACACGGGATACGGCGTAATCAATATAATAGAACGGGCACATGAATAGGTGCTGTTTCTGCATCCAGAATCCGCCCTGTCCCAGGAATTCATTGCCGTCATAATCTCTCCATGGGAGATAGATTTTTTCCAGTTCGTGCCATACTTTTCTTCTTTCCATTGCATCGGTCAGATTTTCAGCGTATACACGGTGCTGGAATTCATCTACGCATGCCATGTATGGCATTGCTTCCAGCGAATCCCACAGGTATGCTTTTTTCTGTTTTTCTGCATTTTCTCCGAAGAACAGATGCATCCACGGCAGTGTGAAATATTCCATCGCCATTGAATGGATCTCACTGATCTCTGCGGTACTGAATGTCTGCGATAATACCGGAATATTGCGTGACGCTGTGTATGCTTCAAAGGCATGTCCTGCTTCGTGGGTAAGGACATTGACATCTGCATTGGTTCCATTAAAGTTTGCAAAAATGAACGGTGCCTTATATTCTTCCATAAAGTCACAGTAGCCGCCCTGCTGTTTTCCCTGTCTTCCTTCCAGATCAAACAGACGGTATTCCATCATAAAATCAAAGAACTCGCCTGTCTCTTTGGAAAGCTCATGATACATGGTTCTCGCCTTTTCCAGAAGTTCTTCTTCCGTTCCCTCCGGAACTGCATTTCCATCCGGATAGGTAAGGCTTTCGTCATAATATTTTAATTCTTCGATACCGAGTCTATCTTTCTGTTCCTTATAAAGTTTCTGACAAAGCGGTACGATATGCTCCCTGATCTGCTTACGGAATATTGCTACATCTTCCGGCGTGTATTCAAATCTTTCCATCTTCTGATACATCATCTCGGCATATCCATTAAATCCAAGGTTCTTTGCCATCTGCTGACGGATTCCGATCAGTTCCGTATAAAGGGAATCCAGTTCATCCGAAATCGATTTATACAGCTCTGCCCACTTTTCAAAAGCTTCTTTGCGGATGCTTCTGTCGGTATCTTCCATCATCTTTAACAGACCATAGAATCCAAGCTGTTCTCCGTGAAAATCTGTAACCGGTGCCGCTGCAACCTGGAAATACTTTTGAACCAGCTTGTTCTCCTGGATCTGCAGATCGGCATTACACGGATCGGTAAGCCGGACTTTGTTCTCTGCCTGTCTGGAATAAACTTCTCCGAACTCTTTTTCAAGCTCTGTTCTGTAAGAAGACTTCAGATAACTCTCATAGAACTTTTTCATTTCGACATCAATCTGTGGCTCGATCTCGAAAATATATTCCATCTCTTTTCGATAGAATTCATCATTGGTATCCTGGCTGTTGCGAATACTTGCCATGACGCGTGTCGTATTAAAGTGGCTGTTTGCATTCAGGATTGCGACAAATGCCTGATGCGCGCCTTCAAAATCTGCAGCCTCGTTAAAGTTCTTTGTTTCTTTCTGGATGGTCTGAATATACGCTTCCCCATCTGGACGTACATATTTCATCTCTGAAAATTTTTCCATCATCTTTTCCTTCTTTCCAATCTTTTTCCTCTGCCTGTCAGAATCATATTCTTTTCCCCAAAAGCAGCTCTATCCCGATTTTATCACAACTCATCCTGTGATTCCATCACCTTTTCGTACAATGTTACGAAAGAATAAAAATCTCTTCTGACACAGCCGGATTCTTCAATCCACATCTGCATCAAAAGAGATTCTTATCTTCAGACATACAAAAATCGGAGTGACAGGATTTGAACCTGCGACCTCTACGTCCCGAACGTAGCGCTCTACCAAACTGAGCCACACTCCGATAACCGTACCAGACAACTAACTGTCCGGTTAAGTCCTTATTCAATTAAGGAACTACGGATAGAGGACTCGAACCTCTACTAACAGAGTCAGAGTCTGCTGTGCTGCCATTACACCAATCCGCATCAATCATCTGTTAATCTCTGTCCATCGAAATGAACAAAACATTATAAATTTTCAGAAAACCAAATCGGAGTGACAGGATTTGAACCTGCGACCTCTACGTCCCGAACGTAGCGCTCTACCAAACTGAGCCACACTCCGATAACCGTACCAGACAACTAACTGTCCGGTTAAGTCCTTATTCAATTAAGGAACTACGGATAGAGGACTCGAACCTCTACTAACAGAGTCAGAGTCTGCTGTGCTGCCATTACACCAATCCGCATCATCTGTTTGTTCGCTCTGGTTCTCAACAGCGAACAAACTTATTATAGCAAATCTTTACGGAAATGCAAGCATTTTTTTACATTTTTTTAAAGAAAGTCATTTCAAGTACTTCTTCTTCTTTTTTCTGACATTTTCTAGCAAAATTCTTTTATCATCTGATCATACTCCAGCCAGTCATAGCCCTGTCTCTTATACAGCTTCCAGGCTCTTTCATTCTCCTTTTCCACTTCCAGACGAAATCTTGTCACACCCTCTTCTTTGTGCTCTTCCATATATCTGAAATACTCACTTCCAAGTCCTTTGGAACGATACTCTTCTAATATATAGAGTTCTTCCAGCCAGTACACCATCCCGCCTGCTTCCTGCGAAAAGGTCTTGGCGATCAGTCCATAGCCTGCGATCTTGCCTTCCCATTCCAGGATAAACAGTTCCGCATAGGTATCACTTTTCAGACATTCTTCAAATGTTTTTTCCAGATAAGAATCCGGAACCGGATGATCCACTGCTGGCATCCGGTAAAAATCATGCGCCATTTTTATGTAGATTTCTTTGTCTTCTGCTTTTATTTTTCTGATCATTTTCCAGTTCTCCTTTTAATATCCTCACGAAAAGAGGTCACTCCCTGTTCGCTTAGAAAGTGATCCCTTTTCCCATTCTTATACTCTGCATAATATCATGCACTGCTTTTATTTTCAATACCTCCTGCCCGAAGGCTGGGTTTTCCGGAAATCTTATGAAAATCGTACAAATGGATTCTCATATCTGGCAACATTTCCCAGCTTCTCCTCAATCCTCAAAAGCTGATTATACTTCGCGATCCGTTCTGATCTGCACGGTGCTCCGGTTTTGATCTGTCCCGTGTTAAATGCCACCGCAAGGTCTGCAATAAACGGATCCTCTGTCTCTCCTGACCGGTGGGATACAATTGCCTGATAACCAGCCTTCTGCGCCATCTGGATCGCATCGATGGCTTCCGTCAGAGTCCCGATCTGATTCACCTTGATCAAAATTGCATTAGCGATCTCCTTTAAAATGCCGGCGTTCAGCCGTTTCACATTCGTCACAAACAGGTCATCCCCGACAAGCTGCATATCCAGTCCCAGTCTCGTCGTCAGAAGTTCCCAACCTTCCCAGTCTTCTTCATCAAGCGGATCTTCAATAGAAATAATTGGAAATTCTCCTGCAAGCTCCTCATAGTAATCAATCATCTCTTCCGTCGATCGCGCCACACGATGTCCGTGCATCTTCGCCTCTCCCGGAAATACATACTCTTTTCTCTCTTTATCATACAGCTCACTCGCCGCAGCATCCAGTGCGATCACAATCTGCTCTTTCGGTTTATAACCTGCCTTTTCAATCGCACGCATGATCATGTGTAGTGCTTCTTTCGCATCCGGCAGATTGGGTGCAAATCCACCTTCATCCCCGACTGCGGTCGGATAATCGTACTTTTCCAGAATCGCCCGAAGCATCTTATAGATCTCGGCACACATCTGAAGTCCTTCTTCAAAGCAGACTGCTCCGACCGGCATGATCATAAATTCCTGGAGATCAATGGAATTATCCGCATGCCGTCCCCCATTTAGGATATTCATCATCGGAACCGGCATCTGCTTTGCATTTACACCGCCAAGATACTGATACAACGGAATCTCCAGCGCATCTGCTGCTGCCCTTGCTGCTGCAAGAGACACTCCAAGCATTGCATTTGCTCCCAGATTGATCTTATTGTCTGTCCCGTCAAGCTCCAGAAGCATCCGGTCGAGCTTCGCCTGCTCCAGCACGTTCATTCCCAGAATTTCCCGGATGATCCGGTCATTCACATGCTCCACGGCGCGTCTGACACCAAGTCCCTGATAGCGGTGTTTTCCGTCTCTTAACTCAATTGCTTCATATTTTCCTGTCGATGCCCCGGAAGGAACCATCGCCCTTCCTGTAAAATGACTCCCTGCAAGTACCTCTACTTCTACAGTCGGGTTTCCGCGCGAGTCCAGAATTTCCCGCGCAATAATATCTGTAACCGGTATATATTGTTCCATAATCCATCCTCCTTTTTTGTCTTTTAGTATGTCCTTTCGGGCGCTGAATCATGCACGAAAATCCCCGTATTTTCGTATCATCGTATACATTACGAAAATACTCTAAAACGGTTGACTTCATACATTTTCGGCGTTACAATACCAACGGAAATCGGGTGATATTTTTCAGTATTTCATCCGTTTTCTAAAACTTTATGAATCAATCGGGGAATATAAAATGAGAGAAAAAATCGAAAATTTTATTGCAATGAGCGGAGCAACTCTGCTGATCGCAGTAGGGACTTATTTTTTTAAGTTTCCAAACAACTTCACATTTGGCGGAATCACCGGTCTTGCCGTACTGATTGCCAAAACCGGACTTATTTCTGCTGCCGACTTTTCATTCGTTGCCAACATGTCACTTCTGATTCTTGGCGCAGTGATCCTCGGTAAAAAATTCGTTGCAAAGACAGCCTACTGCAGTGTCCTGCTTTCTGTTGCGCTTTCTTTATTTGAACGAATCTTTCCAATGAACCAGCCATTTACCAATCAGCCTATGCTTGAGGTAATGTTTGCAATTGCACTCCCGGCACTCGGTTCTGCAATCCTCTTCAATATCGGATCTTCCAGTGGAGGTACAGATATTATTGCCATGATCCTGAAGAAATTTACAAGTGTTGACATCGGACGTGCACTGGTTTGCTCCGACATTGCGATCACCGTTGCAGGTTTCTTTATCTTCGACGTAAAAACAGGACTTTATTCCTGTTTCGGACTGATCATCCGTTCCTTCCTTGTAGACAGCTTTATTGAAAGTCTGAACCTTTCCAAATATTTCAACGTTGTCTGCAGTAATCCGGAACCGATCTGCGATTATATCGTCCACTCACTCGGTCGAGGCGCCACAATCTGTGAAGCACACGGAGCCTTTACCGGTGAACAGAGATACATTATTTTTACAGCGCTGAACCGTCAGCAGGCAATCAAACTCCGTAACTTTATCAAGGCAAATGATCCTTCTTCCTTTATTCTGATTTCCAACACCAGCGAGATTATCGGAAAAGGATTCCATAGCATTTAAAAGATTGTTATTTTTAAGACATTTTCCGTACTCTGTATGCTATGCACCTTACCCCAGATATGCTATAATAATATAAGCAACCAGAATAAAAAGGAGTAATCATATGGAGACACAACTTAACCTGATTCCGGCTTCTGAGCATCCGACTGCACTGGAATCACAGTGGCTAAATGCGATTAGTCCGGCTGATTTTATCAATAATAATAAGAACTTTGATGTTCTGATGATGAAGTATCGCTGTGCGATCCGCGAGATCCAGACAAAGCTTGAAGTCCTGGATGATGAGTTTTCTGCAGTAAACAAACGCAATCCAATCTCATCTATCAAATCCCGTGTAAAAAGTCCTGCCAGCATCTATGAAAAGCTGCGCAGACGTGATCTGCCATTTACAGAGGATAGTATTGTCAAGAATTTGGACGATGTCGCCGGAATCCGGGTGATCTGCCCGTTTATCAGTGACATTTATACAATTGCCAACCTGCTCACTTCACAGGATGACATTACTGTTCTTAAGATCAAAGACTACATAAAAGCACCAAAGTCAAACGGTTATCGAAGCTATCATATGATCGTTGAGATTCCGGTTTTCTTTACAGAGGGAAAATTTCCAATGCGCGCCGAAATCCAGATCCGCACGATCGGAATGGATTTCTGGGCAAGTGTAGATCATCAGCTTCGTTACAAAAAAACAATCGGTGCTGACAAAGATATCGAGGCTATCGAAGCCGAACTTTTGAAATGTGCACAAACTGTAAGCGAGACGGACTGCCACATGGAAGAGATCAAAGACATGATCGGCGACTTTGAAAAAATCTAACCGGAGAAAATTAAATATTCAAAAAGAGGAAGGTGTTCCATTCATCCGGAACTCTTCCTCTTTTATTTGCACCTGCTTTATCCTCTCTTTGTAAAAAGGATATCGTGATTGATCTGCGTGTAGAATGCTTTCTGCATATCCTGTTCTTCTCTTCCCATCAGCCACATCAGCTTTGTGATCACTGCTTCCAGTGTCATATCATAGGCTTCGATCATATTGAAATCCTGCTTCACTTTTTTCCCGACTTCATAGACCGTCATATTACTTCCCTCATTGGCAACCTGTGTTGTCATCACGACAAATTTACCCTTACCTGACCATTTTTCCATCTCCTGATAGAATTCCTGAACAAGCGTCTGCGGAATACCACCTACGCCAAAGCTTTCAATTACCAGACAGTCATAGTGTTCAAACAGATAGGACAGAATATCCGGCTTCATTCCCGGGATCAGCTTTAATACATATACACTGTCTTTCATATCATAATAAAACTTAACTGCATGGCGGCACGGAATCTCCGGAATATACCGGACCAGGATACCATCCTGAATAACTGCAAGATACGGAAAATTGATACTCGAAAATGCATTGTAACTCTTTGCATGCTCTTTCTTTGCACGTGTTCCGACAATTACCTTTCCGTCAAATACAAGGTTGACCCCCTGGGAATCATCATCCGCCGCATAAATAAAGCTGTCCAGCAGATTTGTCTTCGCATCTGTCACATCCATATTGATTGGCTTCTGCGCGCCTGTAACAACAATCGGCTTGGCTGAATTCTGTATCATATAAGAAAGTGCCGCCGCTGTATATGCAAGCGTATCCGTGCCGTGGCAGATTACAAACCCATCATAATATGCATAATTGTCTTCCACTGCTTTTACCATCATTTTCCAGTGTTCCGGTGTTACATTCGTGCTGTCAAGATTACACACCTGCTTTGTCTGAACCTCACATACATTTTTTACAGCCGGAATATAAGATAAAATATCCTCCGGTGTCAGTCCCGGTGCCAGTCCATCCTTTGTCTGACGGGATGCGATCGTCCCACCTGTACCTAACATCAAAATCTTCTTCATCTTTGATTTTCCTCTCTTCTACCTCATTATTATCCAAAATTTTTGTCAATCAGACTACAGTATTCTGCAAATGCTTCCGTCTCTGCAAATGCTTCCCGTAATGCTTCTCTGACGCCTTTATAATACCATCCGATCGTTGCTTTGTCTTTCATTCGGAATCTGTTCCACAATTCCTCCCCACATACAGGATAATCCCGATCAATATCCCGCATATTCGACAGCTTGTCCGCAAGTCCGATCATCTGAACCTCAATTGGTGCTGTCTTAAGCCTTTCTATGGTTGCACTTTTTCTTTCCATCCAGGTCTTGGATTTATCTTCGCTTTCCTGTGATACGATTCCCGCAACTCTTGCTGAAAACATCTCTTTTAACACATTTGCATCCACACCCTCACAGTCCTCGATCGTATCATGCAGGATTGCTGCACTGATGATCTCCTCATCCTGTGTCATCGTGGATACTATCTTTCCTACTTCCATCGGATGTACAATATACGGTCTGTCGGTCCCCTTCCGATACTGACCTTCATGTACCTTGGTGGCAAAATCAATGGCTTTCTGTACCATGTTTTTCCTCCTCGCATCTGTATGACATTTTTTCAATATTTATCATAACACCAGCGTCTTTAAATCACAAGAAAATCAGTGTATAATATTGTCTGATTATGTAGAAAAAAATAACTGTAAAGTAATTCTTATAAATAGCAAAAGGAGTTTTTATAAATGAACAGAAAACAGATTCTTGTCACCGGCGCTTCCCGTGGAATCGGAAAAGCCTGCGCTATCCACTTTGCAAAAGAGGGATGGCATGTATTTTTAAACTGCCGCAAATCCATCAGTGAATTGCAGGCTACTGCTGATTTTATCACAAAGGAAACCTCCGGTTCCTGTGAAATCCTCCCAGGAGATGTAGGTGTTCCATCCGAAGTCGGACGTATCTTTGACCAGATTGAAATGTCCGGCTCCGGTCTTGACGTACTCATCAACAATGCCGGAATCGCATGGATGGGACTTCTGACGGATATGAGCATTGAAGAATGGAACCGAATGATTTCCACTAACCTCTCTTCCGCATTTTACTGCTGCCGCGCAGCACTTCCTTACATGATCCATCAGAAAGCGGGACGTATCATCAATATTTCTTCGATGTGGGGAACTGTCGGTGCTTCTTGTGAAGTCGCTTATTCTGCCACCAAATCCGGTCTGAACGGTCTTACCCGCGCACTTGCAAAGGAACTTGCGCCAAGCAATATCCAGGTCAATGCGATCGCCTGTGGTGTCATCGATACCGTAATGAACGATCTTCTGGATGCGGAAGAAAAAGCTGCCCTCGCAGAAGAAATCCCTGCCGGACGTTTCGGGACACCAGAAGAAGTCGCGCTTCTCGCATGGCAGCTTGCAAATGCCCCTGCCTATCTTACCGGGCAGATACTGGGTATGGACGGAGGATATATCTAACTCCTACTCCCAGATCTTGTCCCACCTCGCGTAAAGTGTAATACTGGATGCCGGGTATCTTTCGGATTCCCGGTTTTCCAGAAGCTTTGTCTGCTCCGTATATTTCTCATTCAGCTCATCTTCAAGTGTCCCATACTGCTCCTGTTTTGCAAGCTCTGCCAGTTCTTTTTCCTGCACAACTCCAGCATCAGTCCACGCATACCATCCTTCAAATCGATATCCGTCTTTCACTGCCGTTGGCATACATCCTTCACTTAACCGAAGGCTCTGCCCATACACAGTATAGTCTGCCGCAAATTTTCTTTTGTTCTTTCCTTTATTCTGCCCGGCTTCAAGCTCTTCACCATTTCCCCTTGTCGCAAACAGCCTTCTTCCGCCTGCTGTTGCCGTACCGTAATTCTCGATCTCACCACCTGCAGCGTCATAATAAATAACCGTATAAGGTGCCCAGACATATGCCGTACCAAACTTTTCTGTCTCTGGCCCTGTCCCATTTCTGTCAAACCGGAATCCGTAATGGTATTCTTTTCCTTCATAAAAATAAGTGAAAAATCCTGGTATTCCTGCCGGGATCCCAACCTCCTGATTTACCGACTTGTGAAAATCAAACCGGATCAGCTCTGCTCCATCTGGTGTCTCCCCATCATCTGCGTAAACCGATATTCCTGCACTATTGCACGCCCAGACAATCACTCCAGCCAACATCACCAGCAGCAAATACCGAACTATCATCGTCCAGATACTTCCAATCCGTTCCATACATGTCCCTCCTCATCCCAAAAGCTAAATTACCCATGTATATTTATATGCAGGCAGAATTTTATATATTCCCTCAAACAGAATCATCCACTATCCCTGAACGAAAAATTTCAAAAAAATAAACTGATCAGATTCCATCGCACAAAAGTGAATCTGATCAGTTTATTTTTTTACAATTTGATGTCGCAGCTTATCGATCTCATCCCTACTTAAAATCCAATTCCACCGGACAGTGGTCAGACCCAAATACATTTGTCAGAATCTTCGCATCTTCCAACCTGCTTTCCAGTGCTTTTGATGTACAGAAGTAATCGATACGCCAACCTGCATTCTTTTCTCTTGCCTTAAACCGGTAGGACCACCAGGAGTAAATTCCTTCTTTATCCGGATAGAAATAGCGGTAAGTATCAATGAATCCCGCATCCAGAAGTGCTGAGAATTTTGCTCGCTCTTCATCTGTAAATCCGGCATTCTTCCGGTTGGTCTTTGGATTCTTCAGATCAATTTCTTTGTGTGCCACATTCAAATCTCCACAGAAGATCACCGGTTTTGTCTCTTCCAGCTTCTTAAGATAAGCAAGAAACGCATCTTCCCAGGTCATACGGTAGTCAAGTCTTGCCAGTTCGCTCTGGGAGTTCGGTGTATACACGGTAATAAAATAAAAATCCTCAAATTCCAGTGTGATCACGCGTCCTTCCTGATCATGTTCTTCTATCCCAAGTCCGTAAGTAACCGATAACGGCTCTTTCTTTGTAAAAATTGCAGTCCCTGAGTATCCTTTTTTCACAGCCGAGTTCCAGTACTGGTGATATCCCGGCAGATCAAGTACAAGCTGCCCTTCCTGCATCTTTGTCTCCTGCAGACAGAAAATATCCGCATCTGCCTCTTTAAAAAAATCCACAAATCCTTTCTGCACACATGCACGGATTCCATTTACATTCCATGAAATAAACTTCATCTCTTCTCTTTCCTCCATTTCTTTGGTTTTTATTTTTCGCTGATCTTCTGTACCGCTTTTTTAAGCTCCGCTTCTGTATAAAAAACACGGCCTAAAAACAGTCCCTTCGCCGGTGCCGGAAAACCAGATTTCTTCCGGTCTTTCGCTTTCAGAATCTCCGGTATCTCTTCCGCTTTTATTTTCCCGATTCCCACATCCAGAAGCGTTCCGGTAAGTATCCGGACCATATGATATAAAAATCCATCTCCGATCCACGATAACGTAAGTGTATCCTTTTCATACACGATCCCGACCGCATAAATCGTCCGTACCGTATCTTTGTCCTCTTTCAAATCCGTAAAGGCAGAAAAATCGTGGGTTCCCATCAGATACTCTGCTGCTTTTTCCATCGCAGCAATATCGACCGGATGTGGAAAATGAAACCGGTATTTCCGATGAAATACTTCCATCTTGTCACGCAGATCGATCTGATACTCATAGCATTTCCCGACCGCACTCTTTCTTGCATGAAAATCCCGTTTTTCTCTGCTGATATCCAGCACTCTGATATCTTCCGGGAGAAGTGCATTTAACTGCTTCTTAAAACTGTCCATATCAATTTCTTGTTCCAGATACAGACTGCACTCCTGCCCTAACGCATGTACACCACTATCCGTTCTTCCTGAACCACTGACCACCGTCTTTTTCCCTGCAATTTCTGAAATCCGCCGTTCCAGAATTCCCTGTACAGTAAGTTCCGTATTCTCCTGTCTCTGCCATCCACGATACGCCGTTCCATCATAGGCAACTGTTATCCGGTAAGTATTCATCCTTTTATAAAAGGGGCGAAAACTTTATAAGTCCTCGTCCCTGTCACCTTTCTGTTATCTGTTTTTCCGGTAAATGATCAGAAGTCCTTTCAGGAGCAGATCGTCATCCAGTATGACCTCTCTCTTGCAGTACGGAACAATCTTCTTGGAAAGTCCACCTGTTGCGATTGCAGTCATCGGCTGTCCAATCGCTTCCTCAATCCGGTCAATAATTCCATCGATCGCCGCTGCACTGGAATAGAGAACACCACTCTTCATACATTCGATCGTATTCTTTCCGACAATCCGCTTCGGTGCTTCCAGACCGATTCCCTGAAGCTGGGATGCATTTTCCGTCAGGGCGTTCAGTGAAATATTCACTCCCGGATAGATCATGCCTCCGATATAATTTTTCTTTTCATCGATCACACTGACTGTTGTCGCCGTTCCCAGATCGAAAATCATCATCGGTGCTTTGTATTCTGCAATTCCGGCAACTGCATTTGCCACCAGATCACTTCCGAGCTGTGCCGGATTATCCATCAGGATATTGAGTCCGTTCTTCACGCCAGGTCCGATGACCAGTGTCTCTTTTTTCAGAATCTTTTCTGCCGCCTCTTTTACGACATATGTAATCTGCGGAACTACCGAGCTGATGATCGCTCCTTCCAGCTTCTCCGGTTTGATTCCGTGAATATCCAGAACCATCTTGATATCAATCGCATATTCCAGTTCCATCTTTGTCTTGATCGTGGAAAGTCTTTCGATAAAATAGGTTTTGTTGTCATCCACACATCCAAGTACAATATTTGTATTTCCTATATCAATCGCAAGTATCATTTTTTACACTCCTAATCTTTCCTGTACCCCTTTTTTCATCAGTGTTTTCCCAAGTACCAGCGTGATCACCGCCGCTACGATCGCCTCCGGAATCCCATTGATTCCGATAATGCTCAGAATAAATCCATATACCGCCTTTACGGTAATACCATTGGCTGCCGCATAATCATTTCTGAAAAATACAAAAATAAGATTCATGACAAGAAGCGTATTGGTCAGTGCTCCGGAAAGTCCTGCCGCAATCAGTCCAACAGAGGATACTCCATTGTTTTTTGAAAGCTTCTTAACCAGACGGTAAACATAAAACGGTACTACACCGATCAAAATACGTGGTACAAAACAGATGATCAGACTTCCGATCCCTCCACTGTATTCACCCAAACTGTAAAATGGGGTAAATACGAATGATGTCAATGTCGGATTTATCGTATTATTGATAAAACTTGTAAGACCAAACACGCCTCCAAGCGCTGCGCCCTTCTTCGGTCCAAGCATCAGAGACCCCATGATCACCGGGATATGGATGATCGTCGCCCTTGTAAATCCCAATGGGATATATCCGATAAACGGGGTGAATGCCAGCACTACAATAAGTGCTGCAAAGATTGCCATCTGTACGAGTCCTTTTGTTTTGGACATGGATGTAGTACGTTCATTGCCTTGATTCATTTTTCTTTTCCTCCTGTTACTATTCTCTTTACGAGATACAATACATTTTGGCTTTTTTATTTATTCATACACTCCAGAATCTTGTCAAGAATACAAGCTGCTGTCTCTTCCTTGCTGATCATTGGAAGTGCAGTCTCATCTTCCTTCGTGATCAGCGTCATCTGATTTGTATCGCCCTGAAATCCTGCTCCGGCAACTTTAAGATTATTTGCCGCGATCATATCCAGCTTCTTCTTTTCAAGCTTCTTTCTGGAATTTTCAACCATATTCTCGGTTTCCATCGAAAATCCACACAGAAACTGTCCGTCTTTTCTGTGCTCTCCGAGATATTTCAGAATATCGTCTGTCTTTTCCAGTTCCAGACTCATCTCACTGTCCGATTTTTTCACCTTTTCATCCGCAATATGCTTTGGCCGGTAATCTGCAACCGCTGCTGCTTTACACACAATGTCTGCATCTGCTGCCGCTTCCTTTACCGCCTCGAACATTTCCTTTGCAGTCGTGACCGGAACAATCTTCACAAACATCGGCTTTTTGATCTCTGTCGGTCCGGTGACAAGCGTAACATCCGCTCCTCTTGCCACAGCAACGCGTGCAAGAGCATATCCCATCTTACCGGATGAGTGATTCGTAATGTAGCGCACCGGGTCGATTGCTTCTCTTGTCGGTCCTGCTGTGACAAGAATTTTCTTTCCGGTCAGATCTTTCTCATAAGCAGTATCCCGGTAAATATATTCATACAAAGTCTCCGCTTCCGGCATCTTCCCGGCTCCGTTATCTCCGCATGCCAGATGTCCACTTGCCGGCTGGATCACTTCATATCCATAATGCTCCAGAAGTTTTAAATTATCCTGTACGACCGGATTCTCATACATTCTTGTATTCATCGCCGGTGCAAGGATCTTCTTACATTCGGCACATGCCATCACAGTCGTAGTCAGCATATCATCTGCAATCCCGTGTGCCAGCTTGCCGATCACATTTGCCGTGGCAGGTGCGATCATCACAATATCTGCCCATTTTGCCAGTGTCACATGCTCCACACTGTACTCAAAATTGCGGTCAAATGTATCGATCAGGCACTTATGCTGTGTCAGCGTCTCAAATACCAGCGGATTGATAAAATTCGTTGCATTCTGTGTCATCACAACTTTCACATCGTATCCTGTCTTTACCAGCATACTTGCCAGTGTTGCAATCTTGTACGCCGCGATGCCGCCGGTCACGCAGAGCAATACTGTCTTTTTCCGTTCCATTTGTCTTTCCCCTTTTATTCTAATATTTTCTTCAGTTCATCCATGAAGGTATTCACGTCTTTAAATTCCCTGTATACCGATGCAAAACGTACATAAGCAACCGGATCCAGCTTTTTCAGACTTTCCATAACAATCTCACCGATCTGGCTGCTCGGAATTTCTTTCTCTTCCCGGCTGAAAATCGCTGTCTCGATCGAGTCGATCGTTGCCTGAATATCTGCTGCCGCTACCGGACGTTTATAGCACGCCCGGAGTACTCCGCCTTCCAGCTTAGTACGGTCATACTGCTCGCGGTTGTTGTCCTTCTTGATCACGATCAGCGGTATGGTCTCCACCTTCTCATAGGTTGTAAAACGCTTGTTGCACGCATCACAGGATCTTCTCCTTCTGATCGTCGTTCCGTCATCTGCCGGTCTTGAGTCGATGACTCTTGTATCAATGTTACCACAATATGGGCACTTCATCTTTTTTCCTCCTGCCTGGTTCTTGATTGATTCTACTGCCGAATCACGCACATTTTTAATGTCTATAGTATAAATCCTGTATACAGGGTTGTCAACAAATTCACACTTTATCAAAAGGCTATATAAGCCGGCTTTCCACCAGCTTCCATGCCTGTACGATCAGTGCCGCATGGTCACAGGCGATCCGGTCCGATTCTTTTACCTTATAATAAGTCTCTCTTACCAGTCCACTTCTTTCCTTTTTTTCAACGATCGCCGAAATTGTAAGCTCTGCTTCTTTATTTTCCAATGCCAGTCGATAAATGGTTCTCTTCCAATCTCCATCCTCCTTCACCGATTCTGTCTGACAATGAAGCTGCATCCACTTTGCATCCGCCGCATCGTCACCAGCCTGCACCTTTACCTGCCCTTCATCCACAACCGAAAGATATGCCGATGTAATAATCCGTGCCCTCGGATCACGGGTCACATTCCCATAGACTGCAAACTGCTCCATCGGAAGATCCGCCACGCCGGTCTCTTCGGTCAATTCTCTTCTTGCCGTATCTTCCAGATTCTCATGAAGTTCAATAAACCCACCCGGCAACGCCCACCAGCCAATGCTCGGATGATTCCGCCTTTTAACCATCAGAACTTTCCATTCTCCATCCACTACCTTTCTTTTGCAGGAAAATATAACTGCATCGGTTGTCACACAAGGATTCTTATATTTATAAGGATCATACTCTTCCAGAAATTCTTCCAGCGTCTGTCCCTTTTCATTTTCGTTTCCGTTTCCCCGGAATGGCTCAATTTCTTTAAAAAATGCTGTCATTTTTCTTCTCTCCTTTGTCTTTTTACTTGTTCTCATTTATTTCACTGAGCAGTCTGTACTCTTCTTCCTCTTTTACTATTCTTATTTACACGGCTTCAGACATTTGTCCTCTTTAATTTCCACAAGAATAATATCCTCTCCAATCCTGCGAATACACTCAAACGGAATAATATACTCCGCATCATACCCAAGAATTCCACAGATTCTTCCCGGTCCCGGTACGATCAATGCTTCCACACACCCTGAACAGATATTGATCTGCAGATCTGCAACAAACCCGAGCCGCTTGCAGTCACATATGTTGATGACCTCACGCTCTTTTAATCCGCAAAATCGAATCCGTTCCTCTTTCATACTGCACCATCCATCGGACTTCTTATTATATTATATGAACATCTCCCCTTGTTGTCAGCATGTTTTCCAAAAATCCCCGTCCTTGTGCCATTTAGCTTCTGCCCACCAGTAATTCCTTTTTATACTGTGCATTTTTGCCAACTAATGATTGCAATTTCCATAAAAAAATACTATAATTTTTATATATTTTTTATCGCTGTTGTCTGCGTTATATGTTTTTCATAGGCAGACAATTCAAATTCTGAGAAACAGAGGGATGTAATATGAAGAAAAAAGTTGTTGTTGCATTAGGCCACCGCGCACTCGGAACCACACTTCCGGAGCAGAAGGTTGCCGTTAAAAAAACTGCAGTTTCCATTGCAGATCTTGTTGAAGAAGGATACCAGGTAGTAATCACACACAGTAATGGACCTCAGGTTGGTATGATCCATACTGCTATGAACGAATTCAGCACCAATCATCCGGATTATACCGCTTCTCCGATGTCAGTCTGCTCTGCTATGTCGCAGGGTTACATCGGATACGACCTGCAGAATGCGATTCGCGAAGAACTGATCGGACGCGGCATCTATCGCAGCGTATGCACCGTTATCACACAGGTAACTGTTGATCCATATGACGAAGCATTCTATACACCAACCAAGATTGTCGGACGTATCATGAACGCAGAAGACGCTGCCGCTGAACGTAAAAAGGGCAATTATGTAGTAGAAGTTCCTGGTCAGGGCTTCCGCCGTGTCGTTGCTTCTCCAAACCCGGTTGATATCGTAGAAGTTGATGCCATCCGCACCCTTACCGATGCAGGACATATTGTAATCGCCTGCGGTGGTGGCGGAATCCCGGTACTCCAGCAGAACAATCACCTCAAAGGTGCCAGCGGAGTCATCGAAAAAGACCTTACTGCCGGCAAGCTTGCTGAACAGATTGATGCTGATGAACTCATCATCCTGACCAGTGTGGAAAAGGTATGCTTAAACCACGGAAAAGAAGATGAAGAAGAACTCGATAATATCTCCGTAGAACAGGCTAAACAGTACATGGATGAAGGACACTTCGGAATCTACAACATGCTTCCAAAATTCCAGGCATCCGTAGGATTCATAGAAAAGAAAGAGGGAAGAAGTGCTCTGATTACTTCTTTTGATACTCTGAAAGATGCTCTAAAGGGTAAAACCGGAACTGTTATTGAATAAATGTACAAAAGGGACGACATAAAGGACTCCGTTTTCTGTGGGTAGAAATGGTGAAGAGTCCGTAGAGAAAAAATGCACCAGTAATTTGGATACCGGGCTGATTCGCGGAATAATCCTGATGATTATTCCACTCAGCAGCCCTCTGGATTTCGTGCTTGTAGCACGAAACCAGATCCGAATTACTGGTGCATTTTTTCTAACGGACTCTAGCACCGTTTCTAATCACAGAAAACGGAGTCCTTTATGTCTATGCGCTGGCAAACTTTTAGTTTCATAAGCATTCACACTAAGCACTTTATTCCTACCACCTACCATCTCCTCCACTCGCACCCACCCCCATAACGGGGGCAGCCTCCAGGCGTCCCCCCCCCCCGTGGAATACAGCAAGGCAGGGACAAGTAGATTCTGTTTTTTTATGTTAGAAAGCGGCGATTAGAGTCCGTTGTAAAAAGGTAGCCGGTAATTTGGATCTGGTTTCGTGTTTCATACACGAAATCCAGAGGACTGCTGAGCCGAATAATCATCAAGATTATTCAGCGAATCAGTCCGGTATCCAAAATTACCGGCTACCTTTTTACCTACGGACTCTTCGCCGCTTTCTCCTCATAAAAAAACAGAATCTACTTGTTCCGGCCTGTATGTCATCCACCAAACGCTTACCCCTGAACCTGTAACAGCTTCGCTTTCAGTTCAGCTTCGATGCGTTGCATTTCCACCTCTGCCTGCTGACGTTTCTGGCGGCCTTCCTGTTGGATCTGCATGACTTCATCGAAGGTTGCGATCAGCGATTCATTGGTTGCTTTTAAGGTTTCAATATCTACGATTCCACGCTCGGATTCTTTGGCAGTCTCTACAGTAGCAATCTTCAGCTTTTCTGCGTTCTTGCGCAGGAGTTCATTGGTCATATCGTTGACCTCTCTCTGGGCTGCGGCTGCCTGTGCGGAATGTTCTACACCAAGGGCGAGTACCATCTGGCTTTTCCAGAGTGGGATCGTATTGACGAGTGTAGACTGGATTTTTTCTGCCATCATTGTGTCGTTTCCCTGTACCAGACGGATCTGTGGTGCGGTCTGCATGGCGATTGTCTTGGTCAGTTCCAGATCATGCAGCTTTTTCTCAAAACGTTCACATCTGGAATCCAGATCTTTTGCTGACTGTGCATCCTCGGCAAGTCCACTTGCCATCGCTTTATTCTTCAGTTCCTGTAGCTCGCCGTTTCTTGTCTCGGCAAGCTTCTGCTTTCCGGCAAGCACATACATGGCCAATTCTTTATAATATGTCAGGTTCACTTCATACATCTTGTCCAGAAGCGCAATGTCTTTCATAAGCTGCACTTCGTGAGATTCCAGTGCTTTGACAATATTGTTTACATTGGTTTCTGCTTTTGCATATTTGGCTTTCATTGCCTGGATCTTGTTTCCGCCTTTTTTGAAGATTCCGAGGAATCCTTTTTCCTCTTCCTCATCAAATCCTTTCAGTTCTGTCACCACATCACTTAACAGTGTGCCAACCTCTCCAAGATCTTTTGTTTTTACATTTTCCAGTGCTTTTTCTGAAAAATCTGCGATCTTCTTCTGGGTTCCGGCTCCGTACTGAAGAATCATGTTCGAATTGGCGAGATCAATTTTTTCTGCAAATGCACTGACCATATTCTTTTCTTCCGGTGTCAGGACGATCTCCGGTGTTTCCGGTTCTGTCTCCTGATAAATCTGCGGAGTCTCTTTTTTTTCTTCCTGGAACGGATCCAGCGTCAGCTCCGGTGTTACATTAAATTCTTCAAAATCGTTCATACTCTTCTTCCTCCTGCGACTTTATTTTTTCATTCCGTCCTCTTTCAGACCTTCCTGTGCAAGCATGGTATTCAATACGGAAATATCCGATGAGACATCCCACATGGTATCCTGAAACAGGTCATCCAAAAGCTTCTCAAACGCCGTATTTAAAGTATCGAGCGTTGCCTCAATCTCACGTTTTGCAGTCTGGATATTTTCTCCATCAACCGGCTGTCTGTCAAGCTGTTCATATGCTTCCAGAAGCTTGATCGTCGTCGGAAGATAATATTCCATCAGCTTACGGATATCCGAAACTGACTGTGGATTTTCTTCCACCCGGTCGAAGATCCGGTCTACCAGCATCTCCATCCGGCTGATCTTTGCAGAAATCTCTTCTCCCGGAATGGCTTCATTACACTCGTGGATCTTTCTGATAAAAGCATCCCCCTGGTCAATGATCTTCTGCACCTCCGGTGCCAGCTTTTCATTCTTTGCTTCTTTTTCTTTTGTATTTTCCTGTGTCTTCTCTTCTTTCTTTACCGGCTCTTCCGTTTTCGACTGCTGTCTGCGGGTTTCGATCTGTAAATATTCTTCGTAAGCACGGTTTGACAGGATCAGGCATTTCTTCTCACCATCCATGTGCCCCTGACGGAACCAGCCTTTAGAAATCATTCTTTCCAGATCCTTTGTCACAAATTTTATGGATTTTCCGGAATTGCTTCCGATCTCCGAAATATTGCAATACTCTCTGCCTGCAATCCTGCGGCTGTAGTTCTTGAATCTTCCAACCTGTTTCAGAAGCTTAATGCCCCATCCTGTGATCATGCCACTTGCTGCCGTAAACAGTCCAAATACCGCACGCATGATCCATAAAGCCCCCGGACTTTCCGGCAAAGAAGCAATACAAGATGCAAGGAACAGAATCAGAAATATAAGTGCTATGCTTCCGCCTACTGCGATCATGACAATTCCGCCTGCCTTTGTTCCCGTCGTCGATCCATACAAGACAGGTGACTGCTGTGCATTGCTGTATCCATACCGGCTGCTGCCCTGTGATTCCGCCTTATAGTCCTGCATATCCGGATTCCATGCTCTTCCATTTCCATCCGTTCCGCTCCACCTGTAAGTTCCAAACGGAGGTACACCTCCTCCAGGCGTTCTTCCCCATCTGTCAGTCCCGCCCATCTGTCCATATCTTCCACGCGGTCCTCCCGGACCTCTTCCCATATTTCTCGTTGCCTGATCAAACGCATTTCCAAAAGAACGCATGCCCTGTTCCGCGCCATTTACCGCACCATTCACTGCCCGGTTGATCGTATCTGTGATCGTCTGGTTCAGCTTCCGGTAATCCTGCGAGTCTACAGCATCCTGCACGGTTCGTCTGATCTCTTCTCCAAATCTTTCCCAATCCTGCATTTTCAGCTTCTCCTTTATTTTGAAAACTTGATCCTGTCATCAATTCCGTGCGAAAGAACATAATCAAAAACGGTCTTTGGCACCAGATCATCCCACTTTTCATCTGCCAGGATCCTCTGCCGGATCTGGGAACCTGATACCCCTTTTTCCTCTTTAGTCCTTCTCCAGAGAACTTCCACCGGAATTCCAAGCTTCTCAAAACGCTTCTCATTGTTCGCAGTCCATTCATCACAGATACTCATAAAGCAGACCGCACCCTCCGGCAGATACTGCCCCAGATATTCCACTCTGTCAATCGGAAATGGGATGATCTCAAACTCTTCTCTCGGCACTCCGAAACTGAGCAACGTATCACGAAGCATCTCATAACGCTCAATATAAGTCAGAGGATTAGCGCTCCGTCTTACCCGGTAATTGTCTTCCTCACCCCCTGATACGTGCAGATCATCCGACATAGTGATTCCTATATAAAGCCTTTTGCAGCGCATCTTTGCCGCCAGAATATATTCCACATGTTTGAGATGCAGAATCTGAAATCTTCCATATACCAGCCCTTTTTCTATCATTTATACATCCCTTGCTTTCTGTAATTTTATCTTTTCAATGATGTTGAGGTCAAAAGGTATTTTAACCCTTTTGATACCAGATTGCTACGTGCTTTGCACTCTCGCAATCCTTTTCAATTAGTCTATCTGTATTCTACTACAGAACGGTCATTCTTAGCAAGAAATACCTCTGTATACGACAAAAAGATGACTTTCGTCACCTTTTTGTCTTTTTCTTCTATTCAACGATTTTATAATATTCTTTTGCTGTTATCACAAATACGATCACATAAAAGACGGCAAAGATTCCCACTGTACCGGCAGTGCATCCGAAGAACAGCTTTGTATTTTTCAGATAAAATATGGCTAAAAGCTTTGTGATCACCGGAAATGCAACTGCAATATGGATGATTGCCATCGCAAGCGGCAGGAAGAATACCATCAGGATCTGGCTGCGTATCGAACTTTTGACCTCGCGTTTGCTCATTCCTACCTTCTGCATGATCTGATAGCGTTCTCTGTCATCAAAGCCTTCGGAAATCTGTTTGTAATAAATGATCAGCACCGTTGCCATCAGGAACAGGCTTCCAAGATACATTCCAATAAAAAACACACCGCCATACAGACCAAAGAAAGTCTCTTTTTCAAGATATCTTCCCTGTACGCCAGTATGTTCAAATTCACTTTCTGCCTGTGCTTTCAGCTCTTTGACAGCTTTCAGCTTCTGATCTTCGCTGCCCCTTAAATTGAATGACTCCCTCCATTTTACCGGTTTGTCCTCTGCCTCGAGCTGGTATTTTTCCAGATAATCTTTCATAAACTCTTTTTCATCACTGACGATCATATAATATACATTTTCTGTATTAGAATCACTCTTCTTTCCAAAAGGTGCAGTATCCAGTTCCTTCTTGACCATCCATGTTTCCTCATCAATCCTGATCTTATCCTTTCCGTAATTTTCCCCATTTGTAAAAAGAATAGCTTCCTTATCCCCAAGCTCCATCCTTTCGCCTGTCAGCTGATTATAATCTGCCAACCTAATCACATCAAAAAACACTATATCAGATGACGAATTATCCTTTATCATAGCAGAAGTATATTCTTCTCCGTTTTTTATCTTAACAAGCTCTGCCATATGCCAGCTCTTCTCATCTGTGATCTCTACCTGATTATCCCGGCAGATCTTTCCACCATGTCATGCAGCTTCTTATTTTCCACATCATCAGATACCGAATTTGTGATATACACTTCCTGCGGATACCTTGTTCTTAAGACATCCTCCTTTCCAATGTACAAAGATACGGTAGACGAAATGATCACCAGAACCATAGTACTGAGTACACAGATATTTGACAGCCCGACTGCATTCTGCTTCATTCGGTAAAGCATGCCGGATACGGATGTAAAATGCTTTGTTTTATAATAGAAATTTTTGTTTTTCCGAAGCAGCTTTAAAAAAGCAATACTTCCTGCTGTAAAAAGCGCATAGGTTCCGATAATGACACAGATTACTGCGACAAAGAAAAGTTGAAGCGCCTTAAGTGGTTCTTTTGTCGTAATCGCAATGTAATAACCGATCCCAAGGAAAATGATGCCAGCCACAGTCAGAAGCCATTTGGTTTTCGGCTCCCGCTCGCCCTGACTCCCCGCATGCAGAAGATCGATTGGATTGGCAAGCCGGATCTGCAAAAGATTATAGATCAGAGTCAATGCAAAGATCAGTGTGAAAAAGAGAACGGTATTTCCGGCAATCTCCCATGACATCCGAAATGCCAGTTTATCGTCATAATGAATCATTCTTTTCAAAAGTGCATACATCAGCTTTGCAAGCGCAGTTCCGAAAAAGATTCCACCCAGGATACTGACCGCACCGGTTACAACCGTCTCGATCACCAGCATTTTCGCAAGCTGCGGTTTCCCCATTCCGAGAATATGATACACTCCGATTTCTCTTTTCCTTCTTTTGATCAGAAAACTGTTGGTGTAAAACAGAAAGATCAGTGCAAATGTTTCTATTACATGAACACTCAGACTTAAAATAATCTGTAATGCTTCCTGGTTCATTGGCGAATTTGCCGCCAGATTCGCCATCATATAATACATCATCACCGTTAAAATGGCAGTCAGTACATAGGGAATATATGTCTTCCGGTTATTTTTCAGATTGGAAATGGCAAGCTTTGTATAAATCGATCTATTCACGGTGCTCACCTCCTGTAGTGAGAACCGTCAAGGTGTCGGTGATCTTCTGGTACATCTCGTCACTGGTCAGATTGCCACGGTAAAGCTGATGAAAAACTTCCCCATCCTTGATGAAGAGGACTCTCTTTGCCGTGCTCGCTGCTTTGACACTGTGCGTTACCATGACAATCGTCTGCCCGTTATCGTTGATCGCATTAAAGAGTCCCAGAAGCTCATCCGTCGATCTGGAATCAAGCGCACCGCTCGGTTCATCGGCAAGGATCAGCTGCGGTTGTGTGATCAGAGCACGTGCAATGGCTGCTCTCTGCTTCTGTCCACCGGATACTTCATATGGATATTTGTTCAGAAGCTTACTGATTCCCAACTGCTCTGCGATCGGCGCGATCCGACTCTCCATTTCCGTGTATTTCTTTCCAGACAAAACCAGCGGAAGGAAAATATTATCCTTCAGGGTTAGTGTATCCAAAAGGTTGAAATCCTGAAAGACGAATCCAAGATTCTGCCGCCGGAATGCTGCCATCTCTTTTTCTCGGATCTTGCTGAGATCATTCCCTTTTAAGTAAACCTTTCCACCAGTCGGCTTATCAAGTGCAGCCAGGATATTCAGAAGTGTAGTTTTGCCACTTCCGCTTTCTCCCATAATTGCTACATATTCGCCTGCTTCTACGGAAAAGCTGACGTTATGCAGCGCCTCTACCTGATTTCCTCCGAAACGGGTTGTGTATATCTTTTTTACGTTCTTTACGTCAAGTAATGCCATGGTTTTTATGACCTGCCCTTCTTTTTTATTTGATAAAGTCATTATAAAAAAGTAAGGGATTTCCTTCCATCGAAGTAAATGACAATTTGTGTGGGGTTTCTTACATTTTTGTAAGGATCGGGTTGGAAAAGACTCATTTGGTGAAAGAGACGCCGCCAGAAAAAATAAATATTCCAAATTCCTTTGTGCAAACCATTCCGATGAACCACTTAGGACGGGAATCATGTTCGGCAATGGCCTCCATGATTCCTGTGTTTCATCTCCATTGCACAAACATGGAATTTTCCATATTTATTTTTTCTGGCGGCTGTTTTGTTCAAATGGATAAACTTTTTGCAACTGATAGATCCTTACCCAAAAGTAAATCATAGTTCTGTTCCGTTGTTGGAAGTTTTTTCGTTTTTGTACCGATAGACTCCATTACTCTATTCGTCTGGATTCACGGTCAAAGTTTAGGTATACTTTTGTTCCTTTTTCTGGTTTTGATTCAATCCAGATAGTATGATGGAGACGATCTATGATTGTCTTACAGAGATATAATCCTATTCCAGTGGATTTTTTATTCGCTCTTCCATTGTAGCCGGTAAAGCCTTTTTCGAAGATTCTTGGGAGGTCCTCTTCTGCAATGCCGATTCCGTTATCGGAGATCACCAGAGTTTTTTCTTCTGTGTAGATTGATATTTCTCCGCCTCTTGCGTATTTAACTGCATTGGAGAGAATTTGTTCGATGACGAAGGTCAGCCACTTTTCATCGGTCAGGATCTTCTGATCCTGGATTTCAAGGTGAAGTCTTGTTCTGGTCATGATGAACATCTGGGAATATTTGCGGACTGCCTGGCGGACGATTTCTTCCAGGCTGCAGATCCGGAAGGCGTAATCGGAGGTTGCGGAACCCATTCTGAGATAGGTGAGTACCATATCCACATATTGTTCAATCCGGAACACCTCCATTTTCATGCTTCGGGTAAGTTCCTGTGCTTTCGGGCTTTCCTGTACTTCTTCCAGTTCTTCCCCGCTCTGGATCAGGACACCGAGTGCTGCAATTGGAGTCTTGATCTGATGAACCCACATGCTGTAATAATCAGACAGCTCCTGTTTTTCAATCTGCACAGAGGATTCCAGCTCTTTTTTCTCTTCGTAAAGCTGCCGGATCAATTCCTGGTACATTTCGCTTTCCCGGCTTTCTGCCTCCGGAAATCCTCCTGCCTCTGTCCGGATTTTTCCCTGATTTTCTTCCAGTATTCTTTGTCTTTTTTCATATCGTATGAAAACAAGTGTAAACCAGATCACATTCCATAAAATCACCAGAAGGAACGCATATCCTGCAATCTCCACCGGAATTTCATAGATCCAGAAGATGACTGCAAAGAGAATGCCCGAAACAAGAACCGCTATTCTCTCCGGTCTTTTTTCTTTCCAAAATGCCCTTAAAATCTCTGTCATACCAGCATGTACCCGATTCCTTTCTTTGTCCGGATCACATCATGCATTCCGGCTTCCTCCAGCTTTTTCCGAAGTCTCGCCACATTTACTGTAAGTGTATTATCATCGATGAATTCGTCACTTTCCCAGAGTCTGGTCATGATCGCATCTCTGGTCACAAATTTTCCTGCGCTCTCAAAAAACATCTGACAGATCTTGAACTCATTCTTGGTGAGTTCAATCTTCTGCCCGGCTATTGTAAGTGATGCATCTCCCAGATTCAGCAGCATTTCTCCATGCTCAATGATATTTGCCGTTCCCTGAAGTGCATATGCTCTTCTAAGCACCGCCTGCACCTTTGCTGTCACTACGTTCAGATCAAACGGCTTCTCGATAAACTCATCTCCGCCCATGTTCATTGCCATCACGATATTCATGTTGTCATTCATCGATGACAGAAAGATGATCGGCACATTGGACAGCTTCCGGATCTCCTGGCACCAGTAGAATCCGTTGTAAAACGGAAGCCCGATATCCAGGATTACAAGCTGTGGATCTGTCTTTTTAAATTCTTCCATTACATTTTTGAAATCACGTACACATACTGTCTTATAATTCCACTTTTTCAAATGCGATGCCAGCCGCTCTGCGATCGTGTTATCGTCTTCAACAATCAGTATTTTATACATTTATTCCTGACTCTCCTAAACTCTCTTCTGGAAGTTTCCGTACACCTTAACCCCTTCATCTACCGTAGTAAATGCTTCCGGATCCAGTAAATACACCATGTTCAGGATATCTTCTACTTCAAATTTATTCACGATCGTCACCAGAACATAATTGTGTTCACTCGTAAATGCACCTTCACCATTCCACTGCGTAACACCACGTCCGGTTTCTTTCATGATTGCCTCTGCGATTCCCTTCTTCTTCGTGAAAATCAGCATTCTCACATTGATGTTCTGAAAATGCATCCTGTCCAGAGTTACCGTGTAGAAGAACAGGTAGACAACCGAATAAATCACCGTTGAGATATCAAAAACTAAAAGATAAATGGCATACAGTACCAGATTGAAGATGGTTCCCAGCTTTCCAACGGACATTCCCGCATATTTTTTCGCCATCCAGATACCGATAACCTCGATTCCACCGCCGCTTCCTTTTGCCGTCAGCATGATTCCGATTCCGGCTCCGGTTACAACACCACCGATGATGATTCCAATGACCGGATCATCGATCACTGCTGTCGCCGGCGATGGTACGATTGAAGTAAATAAACTGATTCCTACCGTTCCAAGGATTGTATTTATAAAAAAAGTCTTTCCGATTTTAAACCATGCAATAAATAAAATCGGAATGTTGAGCAGTAAATAAATGATACCATACAGGTTCAGACCTGCGATTTCCTTAATCCCGATCTGTCCTGCTCCATAACTTAACAGCTGTGCAAGACCGACTGCTCCCCCGCTGTATAAATTCATAGGGATAATAAATACATTCAGACCAACTGCGTAGATCAGACAGCCCACTATGATCCAGACAACCTGCATTCCCCTCTTCTGTGGCAAAAAATTGTTCATACTCTTTCTTTCCTCCTAGCTTCCATTTTGATACCAGATATTTCATAACTTTTCCATACAGTATATCATGCCGGCATCTGAATTTGTAGACTAAAGTACAAATCGGCTTATAATTTTCTGTTATATATTTTAATCATTTTTCAAATAACAAAAGATGCCGCTCTGTTATCTTTTCTGATAACTTTGCAGCATCTTCTTACCTCATAAAATTATTTCTTCAAATACTCAGAAAGAACTTTTACAATAAATTTATGGTCATCTTCATGATATAAATTAGAAACAGTATAACCATGTGTAAATGCTTCATCCTGTGCTCCCTTTGCCATTTCCGAAAAAGCATTATCAATATCCGGTATCACAAGTCCAAGTGTCCTTGTGCTTGCTTCTTTTAATCCCTTCGCCAATCCTTGATTTTTGTTTTGTCAATATTCTAATCAGCCTACACTTACTTTTACTCCGCCTTCACAGCCCAGCGCATCTTCGTAGATCTTGCACGCCCATTCTGTGCACACTCTTCTGCCGAAGGCCGGACTACATCTTTGGCATATTCGGAATAAACTCCCTCGCGATATCCTGCTTTTAAAGCTTTCTTCACCAGTTTGTCTTCTCCTGAATGGAACGTCAGGATCGCTACTCTTCCCCCCGGTTTCAAAGCGCCCGGCAGTTTTTCCATAAATTCATAGAGTACTTCAAATTCATGATTCACGTCAATTCGAAGTGCCTGGAAAGTCCGCTGACAGGTCTTCCTGATGATATCTTTTTTCTCCTTATTTTCCGGAAGGAAAGACAAGGTCTGTTCGATCACCTGACGCAGCTTTGTCGTAGTATCAATCCGGTGTCCTTTCCGGATTTCTTCGGTGATTGCCTTTGCCAGTTCTTCACAGTACGGCTCATCCGAATTTTCATATAACATCCCGGCAAGTTCTTCTCTTGAAATTGTATCCAGTCTCTCGGCTGCACTGATCCCTTTTTCCTGATTCAGGCGAAGATCCAGAGGTCCGTCCACTTTAAAAGAAAATCCTCTCTTCGGGTTGTCAATCTGCATGGAAGACACACCCAGATCTGCCAGAATAAAGTCAAAGCCCCCAACTTCCTTTGCAATCTCATCAATAGTACAGAAATTCTGAAGGCGGATCGTTAAAATATCCTCTCCAAATCCTTGTTCTTCCAGACGTTTCTTTGTCTTTGCAGATTCTTCTGGATCTACATCTGTCGCATAGATGTGCCCTTTGCCTTCCAAACATTGCAGCATTGCTTTTGTATGTCCGCCATAACCAAGTGTTGCATCAAATCCCACCTCTCCCGGCTGGATTTTCAGAAAATCCAGAATTTCCTGCACCATGATTGAAATGTGCATTCCGGCAGGTGTATTTCCTTTCTGAATGACATGTGCAATGGTATCCTGATATTTTTCCGGCTGTAATTCTTTGTATTTTTCTTCAAATTTTCGTGGATATTTTCCTTTATACCTTGCACGGCGCTTGTGGACGCCCTGCTCAGTGTTCTTTTCCTGTTCTGACATAAGTTGTCTCCTTACTTGTTGATTTATTTTTGGCTTTTCGAATATCTATTCATTGACTTCTTTGGAACTTTCCCACTATCCAGTCAATACTGCCCACTTCATCCATTGACTCAATTCCAACTTTCAATTTTCTCAATCATCCATTATAAAAAAATCCGCTATACGAAGCATCTGTCGCTACTGCAAATTCTGCAATAGCAACTCCTCTCCAGTATAGCGGATTTTTTATAGAATTTCTATCTTTTCGCAATTTTTATCTCTTTTTATAGAGAACTAATTCCGGATTTTCTCCTTCGGCTTCATAGGTACAGATCAGAATAATTTCCTTCATCAACTGTTTCTTGAATGTTTCAAATTCCCCATGATCACCAAGTATAATGGTCTCATAAATTAAGACACTTTTTCGGACATTTTTTAATGAATCTGATATACTAAAATCAGTATGAAAGAGAGGATTCATCAGTATGTCCAGACAAAGAAGAAACTTTAGTGCCAAATTTAAATCAGACCTAGTAATCGAGCTGCTTAAGGGCGAGAAAGATCTCAACACCCTTGCAACCGAGAATAATATCCAACCAAATCTGCTCCGCAATTGGAAGAAAGAATTTCTTAACAATGCTACCGCCGTGTTTGATGACAAGCGTGAGGAAAACCTCAAGGATAAGCTTGCCGAAGAACGCAAGGAAAAAGCAGAGTATGCAAAAAAGGTTGGTCAGTTAACTATGCAGGTTGAGTGGCTCAAAAAAAATCTGAAGAAATTTGTGGACCTGACTACGAGAGTAAGTTTAGTCCAAAACCTTTTGACGACTAAAGAAATCCCAGCAAGTCGAATGGCAGTGTATTAAAATTAGGTGGATGTAATTGAAGAAAAAATATGATATCATGTGAGTAACAAATTGGAATTTGTTTAATGGTTGAATTTCTGAAAGGCGGTGAAGCAATTATGCAGTTTGTTCGAGGTAATTACTCGGTGCAGTTATAAAATCTGGTAACAGGTTGCATCGAGGTCAAAAACTTATGTTATCAGGTAACTGCACCCTATCGTAAAACATAAATAACAATACGAAAAGGAGTAGTTATACAATGAATAAAGAACAGTTATTAAATGAATGGTTGGAAGAAGAAAAGGTTGCACATATTCATGGGTGGGATTTTTCTCATATACATGGAAAATACGAAGAAGAAAACGATTTACCTTGGGATTATAGTAAAATTATTCGTCACTATTTATTGCCTGAAATGAAACTATTAGACATTGATACAGGTGGTGGAGAGTTCCTTCTTTCATTAAAACACCCTCTTTGTCATTTGAGTGCAACAGAAGCATACTCACCCAATGTCGAATTATGCAAAGAAAAATTACTTCCACTGGGGGTAGATTTTAGGGAAGCCGATGGACTTACAAAACTTCCTTTTAATAACGAAACATTTGATATTGTAATAAATCGTCATGGAGCTTTCAACGAAAATGAAATATGGCGAGTATTAAAACCCAAAGGAATTTTTATTACGCAACAGGTAGGGGCAGAAAATGATAGGGAACTTGTTGAGCTATTATTAAACGAAATACCACCATTACCATTTCCTAAGCAATATTTGCATAAAGTACAACAAGCATTTGAAAAAAAGGGGTTTACAACCCTTGAAGCAGAAGAAGTGTATCGTCCAATTAAATTTTGGAATGTAGGTGCTCTCGTTTGGTTTGCACATATTATTGAATGGGAATTCCCTAATTTTGATGTAAAGAAGTGTTTGTTAAACTTATACCATGCTCAGGAAGTGTTAGAAAAGAATGGTGTAATAGAAGGCAGAATACATAGATTTCTTTATGTGGCCCAAAAATAATTTTATTATATCTTGACAACTTTCAGTTGAACAAAATCGCTGCGCGATGGCCTGCCAAGGCTGTGGCGCAGTTTTATTTTTATTAAAAAGCAGTGGAATTACTTTTCATAATCCGTTATTGTTAAGTTAC
>OGXP01000123.1_pt1 | contig 92116 bp, 76 predicted proteins | sample 1576351 | NCBI WGS metagenome assembly OGXP01 (sample SAMEA3541517, study PRJEB24748) | human gut metagenome | biome: human gut; feature: human-associated habitat; material: faeces | place: China | collected 2012
GATTATACTATGAAATCCTTGAGAATAGGCTGTCAACTTTATTTATACACCATCAGTGTCCTTTGTGGGGATGTTCCGATCTGACTTTTTTGAAGGGCTCTGTGTAGGCCATGCGCCGAAGAAATGCCCCATCTGCGGACGTTGGTTTTTGACCACCAATGCCCGGCATACCAAATACTGCGGTAATCTTGCCCCTGGGGATAAGCTCCATCGAACTTGCCGCCAGATTGGAAACCTGCAAGGAAGGTCACAGCGTGAACTTGCTGATGACCATCCTATCAAGCAGATTTATGAACGCCGCTGTAACACCATTAACCGGTATGTCAAGCGTGGGACTCTCGATGCTGACATTGCCAAACGTATGAAAAAGTTGGCCAAAGATAAAATGCTGCGGGCATTGAGCAACGTGTCTTATGCCAAAGGGTGTTATGGATCGGAAATGGAACAGGAATCTTTATTGCGAGAAGTAAAACAAAAGTAACAACTTAATGTATGAGGTATCTAATATGGGTGAATTTGATTTTACATATATTCTTCCAGAAAATTTTGAAAAGCGTGTTGTTCAGTACCTTTTGCAATTGGCCAATAGACAATTGGCAGAAGCTTTTCAGCACTGCAAGTATGAGTATGAAGATGTAGGTTTAGCATATTATGCTGGTCTAAGAGGGGATAATTGGAATAAAAGAGCTCTTGACTTTACATTTGAAGGTGCAGACAAGGATATTTCCATATTAAAACGTGCAGATAAAAAATTAAAAGACGCTATTGGAAAAGCTCTTAAACCAAGCGAGTCTGGATTTCTCATTAGAAATGTTGTTTATTTTGATGTGGATGTTTCATTGGAAGATGTAGCAAGTCCTTCGTCTAATGAGGAGAGATTAAATTGTGATATTCAAACAGCCAAAAATGTTCTCAATGATTTAGTCCAAATAGGAGAACGTGTATGTTGGAATGCTTTATTCAACGCCGAAAGTTCAGAAAATAGTATCAACGATTATTTTAGGGATATGTTTTTTGCTAAGGGGTATCTCGAAGTAAAAGATCAATCTCGACACGGTGTGTCTGCGAGCGGCAAAGATGCTGCTGAGGTTGATATCCTGTTAACTAAGGACGGGAAAGAAATCGGCATATTTGAAGGTATGAAATTAAATAGCGTAAATGCCGATTATATAGACAGACATATCAGTAAATCAATAACGAATTATAATGCCTTAGGTACCGCTACTTTTATTGTAGCCTATGTTAATTCAGCAAATTTTGAAGCATTTTGGGAAAGGTATTCTGAGCATATTCTGCACTATGATTTTCCACTTCAGATAAAGGAAAATTTTTCTCCGTTAGTTCATCCTAATGCTGCGACACGGATAGCATCAATGATTCTTACCAGAGACGGCTTTGATTTCCCGGTGTATTTTATTGCACTTAAAATAAGTTAGAAACTGAAAGTGCATGATTGAAAGGAGGTGCGCCGATGCCGGAATACAAATGGAACTTGAAGGGATATTCCTCAAAATATGGATTTTATACCGGTGAAAACTTGTCTCGCATGGAAGCAGAGCGCACCTTACAGTTAGAACCGGAGCCGCCTAAAGTATCTAATTTGAATGACTATATCATCCAGGCACAGCAACAGAATAATTTGAGGTACCTGTCTTTCTTTCTGCATCACTATGAAAAGATGCTCAATGGACGGATTTATAACTTTTGGCGCAGCGACGGCAATGAGCGATATGATCCGGAGCGCTTCCTTGATTATAAAATGGCCTGCGTTGTGGCTGTGATTGAGCGCTTTTTAGATTATGATCCCAGCATAGGAGCTGACTTTACAACATATTTGTATCCTTTTATCACAGATGCTCTTCTTTCTTGTCGTATGCTGGAAGAAAGTTGGTCTGTGGATTCTCTGGATCAATACAAGAAAATTCGAGGAATTGCATGGAAATACCGCACATCGGGAGAACATGCACAGAAAACCATCTCCGAATATGCGGCTGAAAAGAACTGTAAGCAGGAAACGGCTGCTGAATATCTGAAGGCGGCAAAAGGGCTTCGCAGTCGCCAATCATTCTATGTTTCCCGACAAGATGAAGACAGCGAGGAAACCGGTGAAGATGTCAGCCGAGACGATCACTGGGACTACGCCGAAATCCTCTGGAATGGCATCAAAGCTGAAGCCATTCAAAAAGCTTTTGATACTCTCGACTATCGGGAACAGACTTTGCTGGAAAAACGCAATGCTATCTGTATGCACTGCGGCAGAGTAAGTCCTATGAGCAGCCGTTCTTCCTTTGAGGAGCTTGCTACTCTGTTTGAGGGAAGCGGAACCAGTGGTGCGGAACGTGCATATCGTAAGGCGCTGGACAAACTCACCACTATTTTGGTAGAAGAGGGTATTCTGCACGCTGTGCATCTAAAACGCAAAAACATTACCAGAAAGAAAAAAGAAATCGCCACCGCAATCTATCTGTATCAGGTAGACTACGATGGCGAATGGGGTGAAATATATTTTGACTTTGTGAACAGAACAACGGAAATCCGAAAACTTGCAGAATGGGATCGAATGATAAGTAAAGTATTCTCTAAAAAAGCAATTTGTTACATACAAACTCATCCCTTATTAGTCAACTTAAAAGAGATCGTAATTTCATTCTCTTTGTAAGAAAAATCACGAATTTTGCATTGAACAAATTCGTTTAAACGAATATAATAGAAATGGTAATTGTTTGCTTTTACTGGAGGTGGATTCAATGCTGAATGGCTATATTACAACGCAGGAAGCTGCGCAGAAATGGAACATAAGCGCCCGACAAGTCCAAATCCTTTGTAAGAATAATCGTATAGAAGGCGCTGTACAGATCAATAGAATATGGCTGATACCTGCCAATGTCAGTAAACCCACGAACACCTATAAATATCAATCACAACATAGTTTATAAATTACAATCGCAGTCGCAAACAGAGGGAGGGCTGCTGTTTTGAAAAAGAAAGAAGCAAGTGCAAGAATTAAAATTAATCATCTGTTAGAAGAAGCTGGCTGGCGCTTCTTTGATGATGAAAACGGACCGGCAAACATACAGCTGGAACCCAATGTCAAAATGTCCAAAGCTGATTTGGCAGGCCTGGGCGAAAATTTTGATAAGGTGAAGAATGGCTTTGTGGATTTTCTGCTCCTCGATGATAAAGGTAAGCCTTTTATTGTGCTGGAAGCAAAAGCAGAGGATAAAGATCCCCTGGTCGGCAAGGAGCAGGCCAGAGAATATGCCAAATCTCTTTATCTCAAGTATGTGATTCTCTCCAACGGAAATCAGCATTATTTCTGGAATATTTACAAGGGAAACCCGCAGCTTATCACGGCTTTCCCCAGCTATGAAAGCATTCGGGAAAGTAAAGCCATGAACGCTGACCCAGCAAAACTATATTCGGAGGAAATTGGTGCGGATTATATTGCCGTAATCAAAAATCCTCGATATATGGAGGCACCCGAATACATAAATCCAGAAACTCGTCAGCAATTCCTATATGATAATGGGCTGCGCTTTCTCCGTCAGTATCAGATCAATGCGCTGAAAGCTTTGCAGGAATCTGTGCGACATGGAAATCAGAGATTCCTGTTTGAGATGGCAACCGGCACAGGTAAGACGCTCACATCTGCTGCCGTAATTCGTCTTTTCTTGCGGAGTGGAAATGCGAATCGGGTGCTTTTCCTGGTGGATAGAATCGAGCTTGAAAATCAGGCTAAGAAAAACTTCCAGAATTATCTTGCTCCTGACTATCACACAGTTATCTTCAAGGAGAACGTAGATGATTGGCGGAAAGCGGAGGTTGTTGTTTCCACCGTACAAACGCTTATGTTCAATAATAAATACAAGCGTTTCTTTAAGCCTACCGATTTTTCACTTATCATTGCCGATGAGAGTCATCGTTCCATCAATGGAAACAGCCGTGCCGTATTCGAATATTTTCTCGGCTATAAGCTGGGATTGACGGCTACGCCCAAAGACTATATCAAAAATATTGATGTAGAAAGGCTGAAAGCTACTGATCCACGGGCATGGGAAAAACGGCAACTGCTGGACAGCTATAAAACCTTTGGCTGTGAAAGCGGCGACCCAACATACCGCTATTCACTGCTGGATGGAGTTCGTGACGGCTATTTGATCAATCCCACAGTAGTGGACGCCAGAACTGATATTACAACAAAATTATTGGCAGATGAAGGTTATGCCGTGATTTCGCAAGGGGATGAAGCGGACGAAGAACAGGAAGAAACCTACTTTGCCCGTGACTTTGAAAAGAAGTTTTTCTCCGAAGAAACCAACAAGATGTTTGTCAAAACTTTTATGGACAATGCACTCCGTGACCCGATTACCGGAGAAATTGGCAAAGGCATCATCTTCTGCGTAAGCCGCAAACATGCAGCAAAAATCACACAGCTGCTGAACGTGTATGCGGATATGATGTTCCCCGGCAAATACTGTTCGGATTTTGCTATGCAGATCACATCAGACGTTATGAACGCACAGACCTATACAATCAACTTCCAGAACAATAATCTGAGCGGAACAACCAGTTTCCTGGAAGGGTATAAATCATCCAAGACCAGAATCTGTGTCACAGTGGGCATGATGACAACCGGGTATGACTGCGAAGATTTGCTGAACATCGGGTTACTGCGCCCTATCTTCTCTCCCACAGACTTTATTCAGATTAAGGGCCGTGGTACACGAAAACATGATTTCATCTTCAAAGAGCGAAACAGCGGTCAGGAAATCGTCCATAAGCACCCCAAGGAAACATTCAAACTGTTCGACTTCTTTGGAAACTGCGAATATTTTGAAGAAAAGTTTGATTATGATGAGGTCTTAAAGCTGCCCCGCTTCCAAGGCAGCAGTGTGTTGCCAGGTACTCCGCCTGTTGACCCGGATGGGTACGAAAACTTTGCTCCTGACCCGCTGAAAACACTGGTGGAGACCAAAATCGGTGCTGAGGGCATGAAGATTGACCGGATGTACTTTGATAAATTCGAGGAGACTGTCAAAGAAGATCCGGTTGCGAGAGAACAATATGAGCAGGGCAACTATCCCGCTGTCATCCGTTATATTGACGACCACATCATGAATCAACCTAACGAGTATTACACATGGGACAAGCTGCGGCGCTCTATCGGTAGTGACCGCCGCATCACGGCCCGGGAAATTCTGGACAAAATCTTTGGTGTCCTGCCCTTCTTTAAGAGCAAAAAGGAATTGGTCGAGGATGAATTTGAGGGATATGCCCTGACACACAGTATTCCGTCAGAAAAGTATGCCGATGTAAAAGAATTTTTTGCCACTTATGTAACGGACAAAGATGTGCGCAGAGCCATCGAAGACCGAAAATTCCAGTTACTTGGAACGGACATCAGCACATACACCATGGCTGATCTGAAGCATTTGGGGCTGGATAGTATGCAAAGCGTGGTAGATTACGTTGCCGATAACGTCAATGTATCCCGTTTTATGTAGGAGGAAATGAAATGTTGACATTTGACGTAAAGCGCAAGATCAATACGCTGCGTGACATTTTGGTGGGCAAGGTGCCCGATCCAAAGGCGCAGGTTGAACAGATCACCATTGCGCTCATTTATAAATTCATGGATGACATGGATATAGAAGGTTTGGAATTTGGCGGTACCCGGCAGTTTTTTACAGGTGAATATGAGAAGTATGCCTGGACAGAAATCATGAAGCCGGAAAACAGCGGCCAGCAAAGGGCTTTACTCTATGCGGAAGGCATTGAGAAAATGACTACGAACCCCAACCTTCCCCAGCTGTTCCGGGATATTTTCCGTGGAGCATATATCCCTTATCGGGACCCGGATACCTTGAATATGTTCCTCAAAGAAGTCAGCGACTTCTCGTATGACAACAGCGAGGATTTGGGCAATGCCTTTGAATATCTGCTGTCCATCATGGGCAGCCAGGGGGATGCCGGTCAGTTCCGTACACCCCGACACATCATCGACATGATGGTAGAAATCGTAGACCCAAAGAAAAACGAGACCATCCTGGACCCTGCCTGTGGTACAGCGGGCTTTTTGATTAGCGCCTATCGTCACATTCTTGCACAAAACAAGGATGAGGAGGGTAAAAGTACACTGACCGCTGACGACCGCAAGCGTTTGACAGAAAACTTTGCCGGGTACGATATTTCTCCCGATATGGTGCGTCTATCACGGGTAAACATGTACCTTCACCATTTTACAAAGCCTAAAATCAGCGAATATGACACCCTAACCAGTGAAGAAAAATGGGATGACTGTTATGATGTCATCCTTGCGAATCCGCCTTTCATGACGCCAAAGGGCGGAATTATGCCCCACAGCCGCTATCGGGTAAAAGCAAAGCGCTCTGAGGTGCTATTTGTGGACTACATTGCTGAGCACCTTAACCCTAATGGACGAGCAGCAATCATTGTCCCTGAGGGCATTGCATTCCAGTCCTCGAACGCCTATAAGGAGCTTCGCAAATACTTGGTGAATAATGATCTGTTGTATGCAGTAATCTCATTACCTGCCGGTGTTTTCAATCCTTATAGCGGCGTCAAAACCAGTATTTTGCTCATTGACAAGCTTTTTTCAAAATTCAAGGATGAAATTCTATTTGTAAAACTGAACAACGATGGATTCGATCTGGGAGCACAGCGTCAACCCAAAAAGGGAAGTGAAATCCCAGAGATTGTTCGCGTTGTAAAAAAATACCATGAAGATCTTGACCCGCAAACAGCAGATGATGAGATTATCCACCATTCGCTCGTTACCATTGCTACAAAAGAACAAATTGCAGAACAAGATTATGTTCTGGTAGGGGAACGCTATAAGAATCAAACGTATTCACATGGCATATGGCCTCAGGTGGAGCTTAAACAAATAACAGACAAAATAACAAAAGGAACGACTCCAACAACCATTGGATTTAACTTTGAGGATGTAGGCATCAACTTTGTCAAGATTGAAGCCATCGATGACGATGGCCATATTATAAAGGACAAATTATCTTTTGTTAATGAGGAGTGTTATCGGTCCCTTGAAAGATCACAACTCTATGAAGATGATGTCCTGTTTTCTATTGCGGGAGCTTTGGGTAGAGTAGGTATCGTTACACCAGATATTTTACCTGCTAATACTAATCAAGCATTAGCCATCATTAGGCCAAAAAAAGAGTGTGTTTTAAGCAGATATCTTTTTTGGGTTTTAAAAAGTAAAGTTATTTTAAACACAATATCTCATATGAAAGTAGGTGTTGCTCAATATAATTTATCTTTAAAGCAGATAGGTGATACCAAAATTCCTTTACCTCCTATAGAAATTCAAAAAGGAATTGCTGATGAACTTGATAGTTATCAAAAAATCATTGATGGCGCTCGGCAAATTGTAGACAACTATAAACCAACTATTCAAAATAACTCCCATTGGGAAACAGTACGATTGGGGGATATCTGTGAACTGAATCCCAGAAAATCCGAAGTTAAAGATTTTGAGGGCGATGTTTCGTTTGTTCCCATGGCTGTGGTAAGCGAAACAGATATGTATTTCTCGGTTCAGGAACAGAGGCCCTTGAAAGAAGTTTATACCGGATATACATATTTCAGGGATGATGATGTATTACTGGCTAAAGTGACCCCCTGCTTTGAAAATGGGAAGTCTGGATTAGCAAAAAATTTGGAAAATGGTATTGGATTTGGTTCCAGTGAGTTCTTTGTTCTTCGAGCAAATCCTGAAAAAGTTCTTCCAGAATACATTTACTACATCATTAGCAGCAATCGATTTATTACAGAGGGCACACCCCAGATGACCGGTACCGGAGGTCTGCGAAGACTGACAAAGGATTTTGTCCTCAATTATCCTGTGTCCCTTCCTCCTTTAGATGAGCAGAGAAGGATTGTCAGTCAGACAGAAGAAGAAATCGCTATTGTGGAACAGAATAAGCGCCTGATTGAAATTTTTGAGAAAAAGATTAACGATAAAATTTCGGAAGTCTGGGGTGAGTGATATGGAAGAATATATCCATAAGCTTCTGTATTATTTACCGATAGATTTTGGGGATACAGAAAATAACGAGTACAAAACTTATTTAGTCCGGGCTTGCTGTGAAAACTATACGAATGAAAAGTTTCAGTTTTCACTCATGGCATTTCACATGCTTTTTATGGCGTTTTTGTATAAGGAGTTTTGGACTTTAAAAACATACAGCCATGAGCGAGTTGAAAGACTGTGCAGAGCTAATGGACAATTTGAATCAGTGGAAAATGTTTTTGATTCTTCCATTATCCCTGAGCAAACCTTCATTGACGGTTATTTAGGCGTCTTCTCTTGGCACGCAAACAAACGAAGCGAAGTAAAGGAATTCGTCAATAAAAGAGATCGTTGTGCGCATAATAGTGGATTCATTCAATATGACCAAGAGGCCGTTGGAAAGTATTTTGATGATGTCTTGAAGAATATTGAAAAAATAGCGTTAGCAAACACCGAGAATATTCAGTCTACTTTTAAAAGTTCGATTATGCGTTATATTAACAGTTCTGCCTTCCAAACGACTTCTATGGGGGATTTTATACAGCGTGAACTTGCCGACAAAAAATATTCATACCGAGATATTTGCGCCTTTTTAACGCTTGATATTCCCGCCTTGCCGCTTAGCAAAAAAATTGCATACCTATTTGCCATGATCTATTTTCAGGAAAAGTGCAAACAAGATAATTTTCAAGAGTATATAGACGAAGGCTGTGACTACATACAACAACTGTCAAATCTTCTTTCAGAGTTGTCCCCTGAGGAGCAAGAGCAGGTAAGGATTCAAGTAGGATATGAAGTCGAATTTTTAGAGGGACAAGGATTTGATCTGAATGAAATTTCAAATGCTTTACCTGCCGAAAACGAATAGCTCAAACGAAGTCAATTTTAGAAAGAGGGGGTTTCTTTGGAAGTAGAAGAACGAAAAACTGCTATGAGCCACGATGAAATGCAGGATTATTGGAAGACGCTGCGCTCATTTACAGGTGAAGATATACCAAATGAAATTAACCAACTGATGGCGAAAATTCGCTATCCAAGATTTTTGTATAAGTATCGTGCGGTAAATAACAATAATCTTGACGCTTTACGTTCTAACAAACTATTCTTCTCTAAAGCCAGCAGTTATGATGATCCGTTTGACACCTTTTTACATATTGATGTGGAGAAGATTCGTCAGGAATTTGATAGCAATTATAGCTCCCCAGAAGCATTAGCAGCGTTGGCAAACGGGATGAAAGAAACTTTTCAAAATCAGCCTGGCGTTCCGCAAGAGTTTATTCAACAAGTAACAACTGTCGAAGGATTAAAACAGTTATTTGCAAATGGAATAACAAAACAATTTTTGTCCTATGTACTAACCTTGCGTTCAAAAATACAAGACGAGATTCTGTCTATTTGTCTTTCCGAAAATGGATTTAATGAATCTTTATGGCTTAAATATGCCGACATGCATAAAGGTTTTTGCCTTATGTATGACCTAAATGATTTAGATAGCTTCCATTGTGGTAAGCTGAGCAAATGTGTAAATTGCGGCGTTTATAAAGGCGGTACACGAATTTACCCAGTATATTATTCCAATGAGTCACATGATGCTACCGATCTTTTAAAGCTTGTGATGGCGCAAGAGGTGGCACAACGACTGGGCGGTTCTTTGCCAGAATCTATACAGAAAGACTTAAAACCTCTTCCTTGGGAAATCGAACGCAATAGCTTGATTAAAAAGGAATGCCACAAATATGACGAAGAATGGCGGATGATCGCAAATGCTAAGATGAAGCTTCCAGCAATGATAGAGTGGGTTCCGAAAAGCGTCATTATTGGGTTGAGAACATCCCAAGTAGATAAAAATCTGATTATTTCCATGGCCAAAGAAGCTGGAGTCAAAAATATCTATCAATCCTACATTGATGAAACAAATAGCTTGAACGCATATCTGCTCACGGATGTATAAGACATCAGATAATGCAAAAACACGGATGATCGCCCAGTGGCAAGTCATCCGTGTTTTTGTCATCAGATCATTTGAAAATGTTTCAGTGCGTCCATAATCGCCGCTTCCTTTTCTGGCGGACACTTTGGCACTTTAGGATTTTCGGATTTGGACAGGTTGTAATTCTGGCCAACCTCTAATCCGCACTTACGTTTAATCTGTGAGATATACAAGCTGGATACTTTCAAATGGTGCTTATCCCAGACGTATGCCTTGATTTCCTCATAGGTGGCTTTGGTTTCGGCAGCAGTAGCATCCAGCTCATCCAGGTCCAGGTCGATCTCTATGGTGTCATCCGGCTTTTGTTGGGACAAAAGAACTACCGTCTCAACATGTCCCGTCCACGGAAACAGATCCACTCCCCAGGCTTCCCGTGCCCGGTATCCGTTCCTGGCAAATATTTTCAGATCCCTTGCCAGGGTCTCCGGGCCGCAGGAAATGTAAACGACCTTCCTGGGGCCTGCCTCTGCTACAGAGTGAATAAATTCCTCTGTGCTGCCGCTTCGCGGCGGATCCATAAACACCACGTCCAGCTTCTCGCCCTGGGAGGCCATTCTGCTCATAAAACGGCCCGCGTCGTTGCAGTAGAACTCGATGTTTTTTATCTCATTTCTCTTTGCGTTCTGCACGGCGTCCCTGACAGCGTCCTTATTAAGCTCCACTCCAATCACCCGTTTTGCTCTGCCGCTGGCAGTGATTCCAATGGTTCCGATTCCGCAGTAAGCGTCTAACACCGTCTCGCTTCCCGTGAGAGCGGCTAATTCCATGGCCTTATTGTAAAGCTTCTCCGTCTGCACCGGGTTCACCTGATAGAAGGATTTGGAAGAAATTCTGAACCGGTGGCCGCACAGAACGTCCTCGATATACCCCTTTCCAAAGAGCACGTGCTCTTTTTCTCCCAGCACCATGCTGGTACTTCTTCCATTGATATTCTGGATAATCGTCGTAATTTCCGGATGCTTTTCTCTCAGCGCCTTAACAAAATTATTTTTCGACGGAAATACCGGCGATGCAGTCACCAGAACCACCATAATCTCTCCTGTGGCAAAGCCTCTTTTCACCAGCACATGGCGGAGCAGTCCGTAGCCTGTGTCCTCGTCGAAGGTTCTGATCTTAAAGGAGCGGAGCATGGAACGGATGGTTCCGATGATCTCGTCGGCCTTCTCGTCCTCAATCAGACAGGTTTCAATGGGAATCAGGTCGTGGGTTCCCTCTTTATAAACGCCGGAAACGGCGTTGCCCCGGCGGTCATGGCCAAATACGGCATGGACCTTATTTCTGTAATGGTAAGGCTGCTCCATTCCGATCATCTCTTTAACCGGACAGCTTCCAGCCAGAAGCGTTTCCAGCATCTCCCGCTTCTTAGCCAGCTGTTTCTCATAGGAAAGATGGAGGTACTGGCAGGCGCCGCACTTTTTATAAACAGGACACGCTTCTCCTGTTTTTCCAGTCTCCCGTGCTTTTCCTTTTTCTCTCCTTGGCTGCTCCCTGTTCTTCCTTTCCTGCTTTACCAGCTTCTCCCTTTTTCCGGCTGTCTCTGTTCTTTTGCTTCTGTCTGCCATCTCTGTTCTCTTCCTCCCTTTGTGTGATTGTATTGTTCTTAATTATTTTGCCGTTTTAAACTATTTCTGTATTCCTGTTTTTTATTTCCGTTCAGTTCCTGTGCCGTTTCGGCTATTATAGTCCATCTGGCTGCCGGGCGCAATGAAAAGCCGGACGGTTTCAAGTCAGCTGTTTCAAGTCGGACATAGCATTAGTGTACACTGACGCTATTCTTGCAATTTTCCCTTTTCCCTTTATAATAGCTTATAAAGGAGGATTTTACCGATATGAATACAGACACTGCCGCTTCAAATATCGCAGTCTATTCCGGACGCCCTGTCTCTGAGGAGGGCCGTCTGCCCCGTGAAATTCAGGTCTATGATTTTTTGGATAAGCTCTCCATCCCTTACGAGAGGGCTGACCACCCACAGGCCGATACCATTGAAGCCTGCCGGGATATTGACCAGGCGCTTCAGGTGAATATGTGCAAAAATTTATTTCTGTGCAACGCTCAGGCCTCTGCCTTTTATCTCCTTCTGCTTCCGGGGGATAAGAAGTTCAGGACCTCTGTCTTTTCGAAGCAGATGGGCTGTTCCCGTTTATCGTTCGCAGACGCAGCCCACATGGAAGCGTTTCTCTCCATCTCCCCAGGCTCTGTCAGTGTTCTGGGACTGATGAACGACAAAGAACATTGTGTGAAGCTGGCTATTGACAGAGAGCTTCTCGAGGATCCCTTCCTGGGCTGTCATCCCTGCGTCAACACCTCCAGCCTGAAAATTAAAACCTCTGATATTTTAGAGAAATTTCTTCCGGCTGTGGAGCACGATTTTACATTGGTGGATCTGCCGTAGACGCCTGCGATTGCCGTTTGTCTCTTTTTAAAACCTGTTGTATAATATCATTAGAAGCAATATCTTTAAACATGTGAATCAAAACAGGAGGATGTTCTATGCATTTTGAAGATTTTGAAGCACTTCAGCGCACCCGCGAAAGCTGCCGTGTCTACAGTGACAAGCCGGTCTCCAGAGAACTTCTCACCCATCTGGTAGAGGTGGCCGGTCTCTCTCCCAGTGCCTGCAACTCTCAGCCATGGCGTTTCATTGTAGTGGACGATCCGGAAGTGAAAGGCCGGATGGGGGAAGTTCTGGACGACCGGGGAGTCTGCGGCTGTCCCTGGGCGGATCGTGTTCCCGCCTTTATCGTCATCTGCGAGGAGACAGCCCACTTAAAACCAGCTGTGGAGGCCCAGTACGGATCCCAGCACTTTGCCCAGATGGATATTGGAATGGCTGCCATGTCTCTGTGCTGCGAGGCTTCCTCTCTGGGGCTTGGCACCTGTATGCTTGGAACCATTAACCAGGAGAAGGCCCGCCAGCTGCTGAACGTCCCTGAACACTGCCCGGCCAGGCTGGTGATCGCCGTGGGATACCCGGCTCTGTCCGACGCCCCCAGAAGAAAAACCCGCCAATCTCTGGACGAAATTATCAGCTACAATCAGTGGCAGGCCTAGCGCCTGCAAAACCGGCGTCTGAATATGGACGTCCGCAGGGCCAAAGCAGCGGGCCCCAGGCGTCAGACGCTAATCCACCCCTATGAGAGGAGAAATTGATTATGAAAATCACAAAAGTTACAGCTGTCTACTACAGCGCTGTGGGAAGCACCAAGGCGGTGACAGAAAAAATTGCCGGCCTCATTGCAGAAAAGCTGGGCGTTCCCACCGATTCCTATGACTACACGCTTCCTGACAGCCGGACGAAAACTCAGAACTACGGCCCTTCCGATCTGGTTGTGTTCGGAACCTCCGTATACGCCGGACGCGTTCCCAATAAGCTCCTGCCTGCCGTTCAGAACTGCTTTAAGGCAGACGGCGCTCTGGCTGTGCCGGTTGTCACCTTTGGAAACAGAAATTTTGACAACGGCCTTATCGAGCTTCGCAATGAGCTGGAAAACAACGGCTTCCACACAGTCGCAGGCGCTGGAATCGCCTGCCGCCACGTCTTTTCTGAAAAGCTGGCTCCCGGACGTCCTGATGAGGCGGACTGGGCGGCCATTGAGAAATTTGCCGTCTCTGCAGCCGAAAAGGTGATGAATCTGACAGAAATCCCTGCTCCTGTCTCCGTGAGAGGCGACGATCCGGTAGGCCCTTACTACACCCCTCTCGGCACAGACGGAAAGCCGGCCGTATTCTTAAAGGCAAAGCCACTTACAAAAGCAGGGCTCTGCGACAGCTGCGGCATCTGCGTGAAGGCCTGTCCTATGGGATCCATCGACGCGGCTGATCCGTCCCTGGTGTCCGGCATCTGCATTAAATGCCAGGCCTGTGTGAAAAAATGCCCTGCCGGAGCCAAGTATTTCGACGATCCGGCATTTTTATCCCATGTGGCCATGCTGGAACAGAACTATACCAGACGGGCAGAGCCGGAGTTCTTCCTCTAGGAAGCGGCTGAGAAAAACGCCTTCAGAAACATCTCATTTCTCCCCGGAATGCAAAAACGCTTCCGGGGAGATTTTTATTTTATTTTATAGATTCCCGCGGCCTGCGCGCCCCTCTAACAGGCGTTTCAGCTCCCGGTACTCCTCTTTCGTAATCTCCCGGTACTCCCCTGTCTTTAAGGATCCCAGCTCCAGATTCATGATCCGCACCCGTTTTAAGGTTTTTACCCGGTATCCCAGCGCCTCACACATCCGGCGGATCTGGCGGTTTAAGCCCTGGGTTAAAATAATGCGGAAGGATTTCTCGCCTGTCTGCTCTGCCGTACAGGGCCTTGTCACAGTGTCGAGAATCTTTACTCCCTTTCTCATGCGCTCTAAAAACGACGCCGTAATCTCCTTATTAACAGTAACCAGGTATTCTTTTTCGTGCCCGTACCTGCCCTTTAAAATCTGATTGACCAGCTCTCCCTGGTTTGTCATGAGAAGCAGTCCCTCTGAATCCTTGTCAAGTCTTCCCACCGGGTAAACTCTTACCGGATAATTCAGAAATTCCACAATATTTTCCGCCCGATCCTTGTCCGAGGTGGTGCAGACAATGCCCCTGGGCTTATTAACCAGAAGCACCACCGGCCTGTCCTTTCCGGAAATCACCGTTCCGTCTGCCTCCACCTTCTGGCCCGGCTCCACCTTCTGGCCCATGGAAGCGGTCATCCCGTCCACCTTTACCTTTCCCGCCTCAATCAGCCTGTCTGCCTCACGGCGGGAACAGAAACCCGATTCGCTTAAAAACTTATTCAGGCGCACTCCCTCTGTCCCGCTTTTTATTTCCTGTTTTTTACTCTCCACGTCTGCAGTTCTCCCCTGTCTGTTCTCGTTTTCCATTGTTTTCAGCGCAGAGGGATTCTCCCGGAATCCCGTCTTCTGCCTGCGCGTCCTGCCTCTTTCCTGTTCCTTATTTCCTGCCTGCGTCCTGGCTGCGCCCGCTAAGCTCCTTCAGGCCTCTCAGAATTTCCTGCGTCTTTTCTATCATCCGCTGGCAGTCCTTATTTTTATTCCGCTGATCCAGGTACATAAATTCCGGCGCATCGCCCGGCCGCAGCTTTAAATCGCCCCGATAGCGGCTGATCAGCTCTGGAATGCCTGTCACGTCGATTCTAGCCTGCCTGAACATGGTAATTCTGGCCTCCTGCCGGTTGATATTCACCTCCGTCACCCCGGCGCTGTGAGCCAGGGCCTTCACAGAGGCAATCAAAAGCAGATTTTCCACCGGAGCAGGAAGCTCTCCGAACCGGTCAATCAGCTCGTCCTGCATATCCATGTACTCCTCCTCCGACTCGATGGCGGAAATTCTCTTGTAAATATCCAGCTTCTGATATTCATTTTTAATATAAGAGGGCGGAATATAGGCGTCGATGTCGCAGTCCACGGAGGTTTCAAACTCCTGGCTTTCATCCGTCTCTCCCTTTAAGGCCAGCACTGCCTCATTTAACAGCTTGCAGTATAAATCGTAGCCTACCGCCTCCATATGGCCGTGCTGCTCTGCCCCCAAAATATTGCCTGCGCCCCGGATCTCCAGATCCCGCATGGCAATCTTGATTCCGCTTCCAAGCTCCGTAAATTCCCGGATTGCCTGAAGGCGCTTTTCCGCCTCCTCCCTGAGGAGCTTATCTCTCCGATACATCAGAAAGGCGTAAGCGGTCCGGTTAGAGCGCCCCACGCGTCCCCGGATCTGGTAAAGCTGAGACAGGCCCAGCCGATCCGCGTCGTGAATGATAATCGTGTTGGCATTGGGGATATTTAAGCCCGTCTCAATGATGGTAGTGGAAACCAGAACGTCAATCTCTCCATTTACAAAGTCCAGCATAATCCGTTCCAGCTCGTGCTCCCGCATCTGGCCGTGGGCGAAGGTAACAGAGGCGTCCGGAACGAGAGCCGCCACATGGCCGGCAATCTCCTCAATGTTGTTGACACGGTTGTATACATAATACACCTGTCCCCCTCTGGCCACCTCGCGGCTGATGGCCTCTCTTACCATCTCGTCGTTGTACTCCATCACATAGGTCTGGATGGGAAGGCGGTCCACCGGAGGTTCCTCCAGCACGCTCATATCGCGGATTCCTATAAGGCTCATGTGAAGCGTTCTGGGAATCGGGGTAGCTGTCAGGGTAATGACGTCCACATTTTCCTTCAGCTGCTTGATCTTCTCCTTGTGGGCCACGCCAAACCGCTGCTCCTCGTCGATAATTAAAAGTCCCAGGCTTTTAAATTCCACATCCTTTGACAGCACCCGGTGAGTTCCGATGAGCACGTCCACCAGACCCTTTTTCAAATCTTCCAGCGTTTTTTTCTGCTCGGCGGGGGTGCGGAACCGGGACATCATATCCACCCGCACTGGAAAATCCTTCATTCTCTGGACAAAGGTATTGTAATGCTGCTGGGCTAAAATCGTAGTGGGTACCAGATATACTACCTGCTTTCCCTCCTGGATGGCCTTAAACGCCGCCCGCAGAGCAATCTCCGTCTTTCCGTAGCCTACGTCCCCGCAGATCAGGCGGTCCATGATCTTCCGGCTCTCCATGTCCCGCTTTACCGCGTCGATGGCGTCCAGCTGATCCTCCGTCTCCTCGTAGGGGAACATTTCTTCAAATTCCCGCTGCCACACCGTATCTGGCCCGTACTGAAATCCTTCCTGATCCTGCCGAGCCGCGTACAGCTTCACCAGATCCTTGGCAATCTCCCTGACCGCTCCCCTGACTCTCGTCTTGGTCTTGTGCCACTCGCTTCCCCCCAGGCGGTTCAGCTTGGGCTTTTTCGCCTCCGCGCCGGCATATTTCTGGATCCCCTCCAGCTTTGTGGCCGGCAGGTACAGATTGCCCCCGTCCGCATACTCGATTTTAATGTAGTCCTTGACTACTTTGTCCTGCTCAATCTTTTCAATTCCACGGTAAATGCCAAGACCGTGGTTTTCATGAACCACATAATCTCCCGGAGACAGCTCGGAAAAGCTCTGGATATGCCTGCCCTGGTAGGACGTCTTCTTCTTTTTCCTCTTTTTGCCCTGGCCGTTTCCAAACATGTCTCCTTCTGTGACAACGGCAAATTTAAGCAGCGGATACTCGAAGCCTCTGTGGAGATTTCCATAGGTAACCATAATCTCTCCGGCCTTCACCTGGCTGCAGTCCTGATCCGGCAGGTAGGCCTTCAGGCCATACTCTCTCAGATCATTTGCCAGACGGCTGGCCCTGGTTCGGGAAGCCGTCAGCAAAGCTACCCTGTATTTTCCCTTCTGCCACCGCTCCAAATCCTTGATTAAGAGCTCAAAGCCATTGTGATAGGTTCCCATGCTCTTGGCCTCAATGCTGTACTTTTTCTTTACCGGAAAGCCTGAAAGCTTCTGGTCAAGGCCTGAGAGAAGCAGAGTACAGGGCAGGGCTGTCATAGCCAGCAGAGCCTTGGCAGAATAGAGAAAATCCGTCTGCCCGGGAAGCAGATAGCCTCCCTCCAGGCGGTGGGCCATGCTCTCCCTGAACTCCGTCTCTACCACCTCGGCCTTTTCCTTGATTCTAAGCGGCTCATCCAGAAAAACCGCCAGATGATCTTTGGGAAAATAATTCAGAAAGGAAACCGTTGTCTCGGAAAAATATTGGATAAAGCCGCCCAGCCCGTGAACCCGGAAGCCTTCCTTAATCTCCTCGGAAAGCTCTCTCACCGATCCTTCTATCCTGGCCGCCTGCTCGGTCTTCATCTGTTCCCGCAGCGCCCTGGCATAGGCCTTGGTCTCCTTCTCAATCTGCCTCAGGCCTTCCTCCACCCGCTCCGGCAGAAGCAGAAGCTCTGTAGCCGGGTAGAGGGCGACTTCCTGAAGCTCTTCCACCGATCTCTGGCTTTCCAGGTCAAAGCTCCGGATGGAGTCCACCTCGTCGCCCCACAGCTCAATTCGGACGGGCAGCTCCTCTGTCAGAGGGAAAATATCGATGATTCCTCCGCGGATGGAAAACTGCCCCATGCCGTCCACCTGGCCCACTCTCTCGTAGCCCAGCTGGGAAAGCCTTCCCTTCAGCTTCTCCAGAAGAATTGTCTCTCCGCAGGCCACGTGAACGCAGCTGTTCTGTATTTCAGACAGAGGAAGCAGACGATCCATCAGAGCATCCGCCGTAGTCACCACCGTTCCTGTCTCATTTTCAAGGAGACTTTTAAATACCTGCATTCTCTGGCGGGTCAGGAGATTTCCATGAATATCGGAGCTGTAAAACAGCAGGTCTCTGGCCGGATAGAGATACACAGCCGGATCGAAGGTTCTGTAGTCCTCAAACAGCTCCCTGGCTCTGGAATCGTCGTATGTGACAATCAGCTTCCACCTTTTCCCGCCTCCTGTCTCGCTGATCAGGTGAGCCTTCTGTGAGTCCACGCACCCGCTGACCTGGAGAGGCCCCCGCCCCTCGTTCAGCTCTTTATTCATATCCTGAAATTCAGCCAGCTCCTCCAGCGGATTGGCAAATATGGTTCCCATCTGTCTCCCTCCTGTCCTTTCTTTGTCTGTTTTTCTGTTCTCTGCCTTTTCTGTTTCCTATCTTTTCTGTTTCCTGTTTTCCTGCCTGCCCGGCTTATGAAGCAGACGAGGCTCCTGTTCCCGGCGTCTGAACCTCCGGCTTCTTTCCCTCCGCCGTTTTCTCCTCTGCCGTTTTCTCCTCTGCCTTCTTTTCCTCTGATTTCTTTTCTTCTGTCTTTTCCGTCTTCTTCTCGGATTTTTTCTTGGAACCGTTATAGAGGTTCATGGCCGCGTCCGCCCCCTGGGTGACAATGGCCGCCGCCGCTCCTGCCGCATTCTCAAAGGCCTGCTTCATAGTATCCTGCTCCTCCTTCAAAAAGCGGCCTAACACATAGTCTGCCAGATCCATCTTCGGCGGCTTCTCTCCTACACCTACCTTGATTCTTGTAAACTCCTGGGTTCCCAGATGAGCGATAATGCTTTTAATTCCATTGTGGCCGCCTGCGCTTCCCTTCTTGCGGATTCGAAGCTGTCCCGGTTCCAGGCTGATGTCGTCGAAAATAATAATCAGCTCCTCCTGGACAATTTTGTAGTAGTCCACCAGGGCGCGGATACTCTCTCCGCTCACATTCATGTAGGTCTGAGGCTTGGCTAAAATCACCTTCTGCCCCTCGATGACTCCCTTTCCGATCAGGGCCTTGTGGGCCTTCTCCCTCACGTCGATATTGTATTTGGACGCCAGCGCGTCTATGGTCAAAAATCCTGCGTTGTGACGGGTGTTGTCATACTTCTCTCCTGGATTTCCCAGTCCTGCTATAATATACATACGTATCGTTCTCCTTATCCATTCTGTCTTTCTTCACACGGCTTTAAGCGCCAGAATTTCCCGGATGGGGAGTCCTGACGCTTCGCTTGTTTCACTATTCTATCAATCAATCGTTATTCTGTAAAGGGGGAGCCGGGAAAATCAGGAGGCCTGAGAAGCCCGGTTTCTGCGGCAGATTCGTCATGCTTCCCTCTATTTCTCCCGGCACTTGATTCCATAATTACCTCTGCTTCCGTTTTCATATCCTCTGTAAATTTCGTATCTTTTTCCTCCGATTTCCACCTCGTCGTCTCCTGTGAAAACACATGTTTCACCACGCTCCTCACAGTACCTTGAAATTTCCTCCACAGCCTTTGCCATAGTCGGATACACTGTACTGTCCTCATATGGGATCCAAAATGACTTCTTAAACATATTTAACATCGCGGTTCCTCCTTATCAAACATGATTTTTTCCGGTTACCCTCCAGCCCCTTCATCTGCTGTATATGAGGAAAAATTTTCGGTGACTTTAGGTGGAACAAGAAAATTTTTTCCTCATATATCCCTTTTTCGGCGACTTTAGGTGGAACAAGAAAATTTTTCCTCGTATACTCTTTTTCGGCGACTTTAAGTGGAGCAAGAAAATTTTTCCTCGTATCCCCCTCCGTCAGTTTTTCAGGTTCCAGTATGTGAAGCAGCCGCACCCCAGAGCCGCCGAGGTTCCAATAAAAATCAATAGGCTCCACCAGCTGAATCCAGCTCTGGAAAAGAATAAAACAGCCCATATAAGAACCGGCCAGCTGTAGTGAAGCAGCCGCGCAGCCTTTTTTCCTGCGCTGTCCTTCTTCTGTTTCTCCTCCTCTCCCTGTTGCGCCAAATCGGTTTCCTGCTTTCTGGGTTCTGTCATCTGGCACTGAACCACAATGCCAAACCGCCCCGACAGGCGAAACGCCTCATAGGAAACCCCGTCTATCTCAAACAGCGGGGTCATTCCTTCTCTGGTAATCACCAGGTTCAGCTTCTCCTGATCTGCAAAGCGAAGCAGCTCTTCTGTAAATTCTCTGGGAGTCCTGGCCATAGTATCCGGCACAAAGCTGAATTTTCTTCTGCTCTCCTCCCTGGCCGTTCTCTTATAATCCTCTAAAATATCGGTAAAGCGTCTTCCCTGGCGCTCCTCCTGTTCCATCTGCCTCAGGTACCGTTCCTGATTGGACAGATCCGCCCCCTCCCGCTCCATTTTCTCTAAAAAGTTAATCTGAGCCGACAATTCCTTCTTTCTCTCCTTCAGGCTGTCCAGGTGATTTCTCACAGCCTGAGTAAAGTCTGTATTCCCCTCCAGCACCTCCTTAATATCCTCCACCGGAAAGTCCAGTTTTCTCAGCATTTTGATTGTCTTCAGCCTCTTAATATCCTCCTCTGAATACTGCCGGTAGTCATTTTCCTTATTCCTCTCCGGCTGAATCAGCCCCTTCTTCTCGTAAAAACGGATATTCTGTCTGGTGATGCCAGTCTCTTCCTCCGCCTCCTTAATGTTCATGTTTCCCATATGCTCCTCCCTTCCAGCCAGCCCAGGCCCAGATTTTTCTTGTTCTGCCAGGCGGCGGTTCCCGCCGTCAACGGAAGCGAACGCCTTTCCTCTTGCCTGTATCATACTCCTTATACCAGGTATAAGGTCAAGTAAAAAATGCGCTGCAGGATAAAATTTCCTGCAGCGCACCGCTTCTGTCTATTGTCCCGGCTGTCCGCCGTTTACTGAACCGGGATTTAAAATCACTCCCGTATCTGTATACTGGCCCGGAGTCTGATTTTCAGGGCCTCCCCCGCCAGGCGCGATCTGGCCTGGAGTATTCTGGGAACCGTTCTGGCCGCCAGACGTTCCCGGCGCATTCGGCTGCTCTGTTCCCGGCTTCTGAACTCCGTTCTGGTTCTCCCCTCCCTCAGGGTAAATGATGATGCCTGAGCTGCTCTCCTGAGGCATCTGTGTCGGGCCGGATCCAGGACTGCTCTCGCTCTCCTGAGGCGCCTGTGTCCCGCCTCCCGGACGCTGCTCCCCGGCCGGCCTTGATTCTCCGCCTGGATGCGTTTCTCCCGGATACGGACTGCTTCCAGTCTCGTAAGGTCTTGTAGCCTTTCCCGGTCCCGTGGCCCCGTCGTCTGTCTCAGACTCCCACGGATACCAGTATTCATGGCTTGGAGAGGTTTCTCCATGGGAACCTGTCGCTTCCGTACTGTTCAGATCCTCGGTGGAGAGCGCCTCTGTCTCCGGAGCCTTCGTGGCCTTCGGCGTTTCCTTCTTTCCCCCGGCTCCACAGTCAGAGGCAATCTTATTGCTGATGTTCTTTACCTGTGAGGACGGCTCATAATTCTCGTCCCCGAACAGGAAGCTGTGAAGCTTCACCACGTTGCTCTCCAGAGTATTTGGAATGACGCAGTCTCCCTTGCTGCCTACCCGGCCTTCCTTTCTGTCCTCTGGGAAGCCATAGGACTCTCCCATGTGGAGCTTTGTAATACCGCGCGCCATCTTCACAATATCGTCTAAGTCAATGCTGGTGTCCACATCCTGTTCTGTCACCAGAAGCGTCTGAATCACGTTGTTGAGGGTAGCCCAATCCGCCTTTTTCGCCTTCTCAAAGGCCAAGGAAATGACCTTCCTCTGTCTGGCTGTTCTCTCATAGTCCGTGTCCATAAGCCTCAGACGGCCGTAGGCCACCGCCTGGACGCCATCCAGATGGTTCATGCCGGCCTTTTTCAGCTGTGTGGACGGAATTCCCGTGGCCTTTACCGTCTCTGTAATAAAGGCGTTGATATAGTAAAATTCCTTTTTTGTAATCTCAATGTCCACTCCGCCCAGAATGTTGATGGCCTCCGCCACCGCTTTCCAGTTAAATACGGCGTAATCGTCGATTTCCAAATCCAGATTTTTATTCAGAGCCTTTACCGCCTGCGTCGGCCCGCCCTGCAAAAAGGCGGAATTGATCTTATTGTAGCTGTTCTTATCGCTGACGTTCAGATACGTATCGCGGTAAATGGAAGCCATCCGTATCTCTCCTGTGGCCCAGTTCAGGTTGCAGATAATATTGACGTCGGAATTATTTCCCTTGCCTACGGAGCCGTTCCGGCTGTCCAGTCCGAACACGGCAATGGTCCAGTAGCCCTCCATCTGCTCCTGCTTTTCCTCTGAAATTTCCAGGTTGATCAGATCGTCCGGATTCCAGTTTTCATCCCGCTGAGTCAGCCCCTTCCATTTAATATCAAGATATTTGTAGCCTGCAAAAACAGCTGTTCCAAGAAGAAGCACAATCCAGAGAGCGATCAGGGCAATCCTTCTTCTCTTCTTTTTCGCCTTCTTTTTGGCTGACGCCCGGTAGGACTGATTATGCCCCTGGGCAGCTGCCTTCCTGTTTTTCTCTTCTTTTTTCGAAGTTTTCTTTCTGGAAGAAGACTTTTGAGGTCCTCCATAGGCCCCCTCTGTCCTTCCGTTCCGCCGCCTCGCATCCTCCTTAAAGGAATCCGTGATCAGCGTCAGCTCCTTCTGCCGGTTCGGCGCCGGGTTTCTGTTGCCCGAACGCTTGACTGTCTCCCTGCCCCGGCTCTGCCGGCGCCTGGAACGGTCTATTTCATCCTCATACCTCATGTAGCTTCCTCATTCTAGTACGCATTCTTGTTGATAAATCCCTTAAAAATCGTCAGAAACAGAATTTTAAAGTCAAATCCCAATGTCCAGTTTTCAATATAGTACAGATCGTGTTCTATCCTCTTTACAATCGAGGTGTCTCCCCGGTATCCGTTGACCTGGGCCCATCCGGTGAGTCCCGGCCTTACCTGGTGCTTTACCATGTACCGCGGAATCTCTTCCTTGAACTTCTCCACGAAAAAGGGCCGCTCTGGTCTTGGGCCGACCAGACTCATATCGCCCTTCAGCACATTGAAAAACTGAGGCATCTCGTCAATGCTTGTCTTTCTGATAAATTTTCCCACCGGAGTCACTCTCGGATCTCCCGGCGTCGTCCACTTGCTCTTCTCCTGGGACGGCGCCTGCACCTCCATGGAGCGGAACTTATACATCTTAAACGGCTTGTTGTGAAGGCCTACCCGCTCCTGGCTGAAAATCACCGGTCCCCTGGAGGTAAGCTTCACCGCTGCGGCTGTCCCCAGCATAATCGGGGAAAACAGCACAATAGCCACCAGCGCCCCGAATATGTCGATGATGCGTTTCATCGTCGCGTTGGTCAGGCTGGTCAGGGGAACGTGCCGGATATGAATCACAGGAAGCCCCTGCAGATCCTCCATATAGGGGAGCGTGGGGATCATGTTATTGTAATCTGGAATAAATTTCGTATGAACGCCTGATTTTTCACAGGCAGCCACGATTTTCTCCAGCTTTCCGTACTCTCTAAGTCCCAGGGTAATGGCAATCTCGTCCAGCGTGTTCAGCTCCAGGATCGCCTCCAGCTCTCCTGTCTTTCCAATTACGCGGACTCCCTTGTACTCTTTTCCCCATTCCTCATGATCGTCGAGAATTCCCCGAACCTGATAGCCCCACTCCGGATTCATGCTCACCCGGTCGATAAAGCTCTCAGCGGCCCGGCTGTAGCCTACCAGAAGAATGTGCTTCTGATTGTAGCCCTTGGAGCGCATGGAGCAGAGTGTCCGCCGGATTAAATTTCTCTCCAGGAATTCCAGAACAATGTTAAACACATAGAAGCAGACTACCATCCACCGTGAAAAGTTGATGACATAGTCGTTCTTGGCGTTCAGGAACAATACCAGCGCAATGGCCAGAATACCGATGGTATTGGCCTTGATGATATTTCCCAGCTCTGTCCGTCTTCCCTGCACCCGCTTAGGCGTGTACAGGTGAAAGAAGGCGTACAGAATCAGATACAGAGGTACAATCATCACAGCCGCCAGAATATATACCTCTGCCATGGCCTGCCGGTTGTGAACCGTAGCCTTGGGGCTCAGAACCATGATCACAAACCAGGCCAGCCAGTAGGAAGCCAGTATCACAAATGCATCTAACACTACATGGAAACGGTTCAGCCGTTTCTGATTATCTTTTATCATAGTATCTCACCTGATTCTGCTGCCATCCATCCGTTGGCCGGAATGTTAAGCAGCAGGGCCGGCAGGACCGGCGTCTCCAGGTCCTGCTGCCTCCTGATTGGTATTGGACGTATTGGGAGCCTGCGGCTCCTTGTTTTTTCCCTGTTCTCCGGATCCGCTCTGCGGGGATGACGGAGCGCTGGGCTGGCTTACCGGGCTGTTTGCTTCCGGACTGGAAACGCTCTCTTTGGTATTTTCCCCTGAAGCCGGTTTGCTCTCGCCGCTTCCAGGAGTCTTTCCAGAGCTGCTTCCGTTTCCGGACGGACTGCTCTCCTTCTCCGGAGCCTTAGAACCGCTTCCAGGCTTGGAAGATCCGTTTTCTCCAGAGTTTGAATTTCCCTGATTTCCAGAACCGCCTGCCGGACCTGAGGTGTCTGCTCCAGGTCCTGTGGCTCCTCCGTCGCTTGGAATTCCATCGTCGCCCCAGTCCTCATACCAGTCCTCACCGTCCCAGAAGTCCTCCCAGTCCTCTTCGTCCCATTCTTCCTCATCCCAGTTTCCGAAGTAATCCTTGGTCTCCTCCTGGGTCTCAGCCTGATCTGCCTCCTTGGTCTCATCCTTCTTGGCGGCAGCTTCGGCCTCCTCCTTGGCTCTCTGCTCTGCGGCCGCCTTCTCAGCTGCCCGCTTCTGTTTTGCCTTTACATAGGAGCTAGCATTTAAGCCCTGATCCACCGGTACATGGTCAATGGATTTTCCTTCCTTGTACATTCCAGTCGCCTCGGAAATATGGGCGCTGTAGGACTGCACCTTGGAGGACGGCTGGTAATTCTCCGTTCCAAACAGGAACTGGTGAAGCTCAGATACGTTGGAAACGAGAGTCTGAGGAATAACGCAGTCGCCGTTCTTTCCGACGTTTGCCTCGCCTCTGGCCATCGGGAAGCCCTTGGTATCTCCGATGTGGAAATTCGCCAGCTGTCTGGCTAACGGAATCAGATCCGCCATGTCAATGTTGGTGGCCAGCTGCGGCATGACTGTCTGGATTACATTGTTGACAGTTGCCCAGTCCGCCGTCTTTACCTTGTCAAAGGCTGCCTGAAGAACGATTCTCTGGCGCTCGGTACGGGCGTAGTCAGTGTCGCCGTAGCGGATTCTTCCGTAAGCCACGGCCTGCACGCCGTCCATGTGGACCAGTCCCGCCTTCTGAATCTGGTGGGAGCCGATTCCTGTCTCCTTTACCGTCTCCGTGATGTAAGCGTTGATCCAGGAACGCTCGTTTTCGCTCAGCTCAATATCCACGCCTCCCAGAATGTTGATGGCGTCCGCCACTGCCTTCCAGTTGAAGGTGGCGTACTGAGTGATATTCAGATCCAGGTTCTTATTCAGAGCCGCTACCGCCTGCTCCGGACCTCCAATGGCATAAGCCGCGTTAATCTTATTATAAGTATTTTTATCGCTGATATTCAGATAGGTATCTCTGAATACGGAAACCAGCTTGATCTCGCCGGACTCCAGATCCACGCTGCAGATCATGTTTACGTCGGCGTTAGCTCCCTTTCCTACGTTCATCTCGCCGCCCTTTTCACGGGAATCCACTCCAAAACAAGCGATCATCCAATGGCCCTTCATCTGGGCCAGCTGCTCCTCGCTTAAATCCAGGTTCTCCACCTTTTTCTCGTCGAAATCCACGCTGGCCATATTTCCAAACAGCTTGTGGTTCACATAGGCGTAGGCTGCGGCTATGAAAAGGATGAGAGCCAGAATCACGCCTCCCACGATGAGGAAAATCTTCTTTCTCCGATCCATCTGGAAGCCGCCGCCACGGCCTCCTCTCTGATTTCTTCTCTGACTGCCTTTATGGCTGTTCTTAGGGCCGCTGTAGCCGGAACGGAAGGACGGGCTGCCTGACGCCTCCCTCTCTCTGTCCCTCGTTCTGCTCTGGCGGTTCTGAGAGGTTCTGCCGCCGTCCTGGCGTGCTCTGTCTCTCTCTCCCTCTCTCACCCGGCGCTCCGGCCGTTCTCCGGCTCTTCCCGCGCTCTGTCTGCCGCTTCTTGAGGTCTCCGCCTCCCGGCGCGCCCGGCTTCCTCTCTCGTAGGAGCCTTCCCCGTAACGGCTGTCCTCATAGCCGAAGCGGTCCGGATCCTGGCGGCTTTCCCGCCTCATCTGGCGTCTCTGCCGCATACGCTCTAACTCGTCGTCTCCATCATAATTCATCTGATTCATCATCCCCTTGTATTTGAAACTGACTTAACCGCACCCTCCGTCAGCTCTCCCGCGTGTTTCTGCCGGACAGCTTTCTGGATGCAAATTCCCATGTATAGATAAAAAGGCCCGCTATAAGCTCCATCTCAATCTGGAGATAATTTTTCAAATGCTCTCTGCAAAAGGGAACCTTCCTGCAGCGCTTCACTGTAGAAAATCCCTCTTTCAGGCCTTCCATATATTCCTTCTCAAAACCGATTTTCTTAAAAAACCCCCGCTTTACCGCCATGCCCAGGGCAAGAGGCGCCGCGTTTAACACAAGCTGGGGAAGCGGCATATTTTTATAATTTAAATATACGCTGTTTCTGGCCGCCAGCTTTACCTTAAATGCATTGTACTTGGAACCGCTGGTTCCGCTTCCCACGTGGTAAACCACTGCCGCAGGACAGTATACATTATCATATCCGTAAATTCTGGCCCGGTAGCCCACGTCCAGATCCTCCAGGTAGGCGAAATGCATCTCGTCGAAATAACCGATCTGCTCGAATACCTCTCTGCGGTAGATGGCGGCTCCGGCGCAGGCGGAAAATACCCGCCTGGAACGTCCGTATTTCTTTACGCTCTGTCCAATCCCCCTCTGGTAGGCCCAGCCCAGGATACAGTACATATCTCCCGCGTCGTCCATAAGGTCCGGGTGATACATCTGAATCATCCTGCTGCTGACAGAGAAGATTTTCGGCGACCGCTCGATGGCCTTCACCATCTCCGCCACATAGTACTCGTCCGCCTTGGTGTCGTTGTTAAGCAGAATCACATAGGGCGTGTCAGCCGCCTTGATTCCAATGTTCACCGCGCCGGAAAATCCGGTGTTCTCCTCCAGAAAAATCGTGTCCACGCCCTGCGCCTTCAGCCACTCCTTGCTTCCGTCGCTGGATCCGTTGTCCACCACCAGAATCTTAAAATTCCTATAGGTCTGGGCCTTCAGGGCCTCAAAGCACGGCTCCAGAAATTTCATCCCATTGTAATTGGGAATAATCACAGTTACAGTCGCAGTCATATATCTTCCTCTTATTTTCCAGGTCTCTTCTGTTAAGGCCTTAGATCTCCAGCTTATAGGGCTCTCCGATTGCCTCCTTCTTCAGATCCCGGAGAGCGAAATTAGACTTTCTGAGGGTCAGGTTCGGGTTGTAATAGGGATCTCCCTCTTCCAGAATCTTCGGCCACCGCTCTGAGAAAATCCTGATCTCCCGGTTGAACCGGGCAATCTTCTCCGGCGTGTCCTCCAGACCTCTGGATTTTGACTCGTAGTGGTACAAAAGAGCGTACGGATTATAGACCACCAGCTTTCCGGCGGCTCTCACCTTCATACAGTAGTCAATATCGTTAAAGGCCACTGCCAGCTCCTCTGTAAAGCCTCCCACTTCTTCGAACAGGCTCTTCTTGCTCATCATGCAGGCGGCCGTCACAGCGCTGTAGTCCTGGGTGCTCATAGCCCGGTGGAAATAGCTGTTCTCCGCCTTGTGCAGTCCGATAAAGGTGTGGCCGGCAATGCCGCCGAATCCTACGACCACGCCGGCGTGCTGAATGGTGTCGTCCTGGTACAGCAGTCTGGCCCCCACTACGCCCACGTCGTCTCTCTGGCACAGTCCCAGCATCTCCTCAATGAAACGCGGCTCAATGGGCTCCGTATCGTTATTTAAGAACAGCAGGTATTCTCCCTTTGCAAAAGTGACGCCGAAATTATTGATGGCAGAGTAGTTGAACTCTCTCTCCCACTTCACTACCCGGACGTTTGGAAATTCCTTCTGAAGCTTCTCATAGTAGGCGAAAGTCTCCGGATCCTGGCTGTTGTTCTCCACCACCACAAACTCCAGATTCCGGTAGGAAGCCTTCTCCATAATAGAGCGGATGCAGAGATCCAGATCCTGCCTGTGATCCTTGTTCGGGATAATCACAGAGACCAGCGGTTCTCCCTGAATCCTGTAAATCGAGTGGTAAATGCCGTAGTCCACGCCCTTTTCCACACGCTCCGCCTGGATTCCCACACGGTCATAGTGGGCCATAATGGCTCTCGAACCTGCCTCGAAAGCGTAGAGCTTGCTCTCCGGATTGCTGGCCGTAGAGTTCTGGTGGCAGCGCCAGTGGTAAAGCACCTTGGGAATGTGGTAAACCTGTCCCGCCGACTCCACACACCGGAAAATAAAGTCATAGTCCTGGGCTCCGTCAAATTCCTGGCGGAATCCTCCTGTTCTGGCCGCCAGATCGTGGCTGACCACAAACAGATGGCAGATATAGTTGACGCTCCGAAGCAGATCAATGTTAAAATCCGGTTTAAAGTGGGGATCGAACAGCGCCCCGCCGTCCATGTCCATCTTGTCCTCGTCCGAGTAAATCACGTCTGCCTCCGGATGCTCGTTGATGGCCTTCACCACCTCGTAGAGGGCGTGGGGAGGAAGGGTATCGTCGTGATCCGCCAGCACGATAAAGTCTCCTGCCGCCATATCCATAGCCGCGTTTGTATTGCCGGAAATCCCCTTGTTCTCTCCTAAAATCACATATTTAAAACGGCGGTCCTGCTCCGCGTAGCGCTTTAATACCCGCTCGCAGCTCTCTCCCGCCGGGCTTCCGTCTGCAATGCAGCTCTCCCAGTTTTCGTAGGTCTGGGCCAGAATGGAGTTGAGCATTTCCTTCAAATACCGCTCCGGCGTCTTGTAGGCCGGAATCACCACAGAAAGCTTGGGCATATACTCAAACACTGCCGTTCTCTGGGCCGCCAGCTCCTCCTCTGTGGGCTTTGTGAGATCGTACCACTCGGCGTAGTCGTAGTCGTTGTCAATACCCTGGATCTTGTGCTTTGACTTTTTGATCAGGGCCTTCAGTCCGTTCTCCTTCCAGAAGTCATAGGCCACCCGGACCGTTTCCATATTCATCAGATCCCTGATTTTCTGCATCTTCTTGTGGGCCACGCTGCTGCGCTTTGCAATCAGATCTTCATTGTATTTGATCCGGATTCTGCGGCCCTCGCCCCGGATTACCAGATAATAATCCTTTCCCCTCTCATAGGGAAACTGGATATCAAAGCCAAACTCTCTGTCAATCACGCTTCCAAAGTAAATCTGGCTGACGTCGTCTCTTCTGGTGGCCACATACTTGTGCTCCAGATGCTTATGATTTTCATCCTCCACGTCATAGGAAATGGCGGCCTCCGGAGTCTTTCCGATGGCCCATCCGTTCAGCTGTATGGAATTTTCGCGGATTCTCACCACATCTACGTTAAATTTCATGCTTCTTCTCCTGCTTTAAGGCTTTCTCCGTCTCCTCGTTCTCCCTCTCGGTTTCCTGGGCGTCCGGGCTGTCAAAATTCAGACGCTCCTCCTCCACCACCAGAGGGCGCTTCATCACCCTGGCATTGATGGACAAAATATACTCTCCCACCAGGCCGATAAAGAAGATCTGCACAGATCCCAGGAAGCACATGCCGATCAGCACAGGCGCCATGCCTGCCGGAAAATCGTTCCAGTGAAGCAGCTTTAAAATCAGATACACGAAAGCCACCGCAATGCTGATACCGGCACAGATACTGCCGAAAATCGTAGCCAGCCTCAGCCCCACCTTCGTGTAGGAGGTAATGCTCAGCATGGCCGCATCGTAAAGACGGTAAAAATTGTTGTGAGTCTTTCCGGCTCTTCTCTGAGGCTGCACATAGGGGATTTCCTTCCTCTTATAGCCCAGCTCCGCCACAATGCCTCTGAGAAACGGAGTCGGATCGTCCAGCCGTCTCAGCACCTCGATAAACTCTCTGTCGTAGAGTCCGGAACCAGTAAAATGCTCGATCTGCTCCACGTCGGACAGCTTTTTGATCATCTTGTAGTAGCAGCTTCTCAGCCAGTACATAACGGGATTTTCCTTGCTTCCCGTCTTGATTCCGATGACGATCTTATAGCCCTTCTCCCACTCTCTCACATACTGGGGGATCAGCTCCACTGGATCCTGGAAATCAGCCACCATACTGATCACGCAGTCTCCCGTCACCTGGAGAAGTCCGTAGTAGGGGGAATTGAACTGCCCGAAGTTCTTGGCGTTGAAAATCGCCTTAATCCTCGGATTCTGTCTGCACAGCTCCCTGAGAATGGGGCGGGTCTGGTCTGTGGAATCATTATCAATAAACACCAGCTCATAGTCGTACTCCGGCAGCTCCCTTGTCATGGTCTCCACCACAGCCTGGCTGATGGGTCCTACATTCTCTTCCTCGTTGTAGCAGGGAATTAAAATGCTGATTTTTTTCATTGTCAATCGTTCTCTCTTCCTGTCCCTCTTCAGAACGGGCATGGTACGCCCCAGGCCCGTCCTGCAGGATTTTCTATTATTCTAATCTTATGCGGAGGAATTTACAAGGGACATTTTTCTTAAGATGGGCGGACGCTCTCAATGACCCGGGCCATTCCGTCCCGGAATCTGACTCTGGGCTCCCATCCGATCACCCGCTTCATCTTCGTCAGATCGGGAATCAGGTTCACGACGCCCTCCGCGTTAGGCTTTCTCACTCCGTACACGCAGCTTCCCTTCCTTCCGCACATCTCGTACACCGTTTCCACAAAGTGTTTCAGAGGGCCTGTCTCGTCCATGGGGCCTCCCAGGTTGTAGACGCATCCCTGCTCCATCAGGCTTTTCTGATACTCGCAGAGCATGGCCACAGCCCTTCCCGCGTCGTCAATGTACATGAAATTCCAGTCCTGGGTGCAGGCCCCCATCTCCATCACGCCTCCTGACAGGAAGGTGTTTACACAGGTGGAGAGAAGGGACCAGGGGTGATCGCCGATTCCGTAGGTGCTGAAAATTCTGGCGTGGCCGTAGTCCATGGACAGCTTTCTGCAGAGGGCCTCCGCCTCAATCCGCACCTTAAGCTTCGCCTCCCCGTAGGGGGATGTGGGACGGCACCCGGTCTCCTCGTTCATCAGCGCGTCGTGGACGCCGTACTCCGCCTGGGAACCGGTGAAAACGAAACGTCTGCAGCCGAGAGCTTTCGCCGCCTGCACAGCGTTCAGGGAATCTTTGGCATTTTCCTTCTGGATGGCCGCGGCCGACCTGGAATCGCTTCCCGCCCCCTTCCATCCCATATGCAGGAACACGTCGCAGGGCTCTGGAATCTGCTCTGCCAGGCGCTCAAGGCTTCCCAGATCCTCCTCCAGAATCACCAGATTTTCCGGCATGGCTCCGTTTATCAGAAGCCTGTCTGCCTTGGAGGATCCCTTTCTCAGCACTGCGTAAACCTTATGCCCGCGCTCCAGAAGGGCCTTCACAGCCCCGCTTCCCACAAAGCTGGTCGCTCCTGTAGCAACTATCTTCATATATGGCCGCCTTTCTCTCCTGCTATTTCTGAATCCTTGGGATGATCATATTTTCATCCATCTCCTCGTCGGAAAGGAACGGAGCCAGATCCTCTAATGGCGGGGATACCATCGTTCCGTCCGGCAGCTTCTTGGCCGCTGACTTAGGCTCAAAGTTCTGGTCCAGCGTCACAAATACCTCGCAGATCACCGGCCCGTCGATAGCTAACGCCTCCTCCAGCTTCTCGTCCAGCTCCTTGTTTCCGTGGATGGACACATAGGGGAAGCCGTAGGCCCACGCCAGCTTTTCCATGCTTGGGAAGGTTAAATCCCGGCTGTCCACGCCGATTCCGATTAACGGCTCGCCGAAGAAATTCTTCTGCGTCTGGCGGATCGAGTGATAGCCGCCGTTGTTGATCACGAAAATCTTGATGGGCAGCCATCTTCCTATTACCGTCTGGAGCTCCTGCAGGTTCATCTGAATACTTCCGTCTCCCGTCACCAGGATAATATCGTGGTCAGATCCTGCAATGCAGGCTCCGATGGAGGCAGGCAGGCCATATCCCATGGAAGCGATTCCTGAGTTGGAAATAAACCGCTGTCCCTTTTTCATAATGTTGGCGTGGCCGCAGACTACGTTGGCGGATCCGTTGCCCACCACCACAATCTGATCTTCCAAAAGCCTTGCGCTCAGTTCATGGGCAAAGGCGTACACATTGGCCTCGTGCTCTGTGCCTCCCTCCATATGGCGGGGAAGAACCACCGGGTACTTCTCCTTCCAGGTCCGGCACTGTGCCAGCCACTGTTCCTGGGCTTCTCTTGCCTCCTCATCCATGGCATCCCTGGAAAGCTCTTCCTCTTTCAGAACCTCCTCCATGGTCTCCAGCAGATCCTTCACATCTGCATGAACCGGCATATCTACGTGAAGCGTAGGCTTTTTCAGCTCCTCCGCGTCAATATCATTGATGATTGTGTAGGCTTCTCTGGCCCATGTATCGAAGCGGTAGCCTACCTGGCGGAAGCTCAGACGGCTTCCAAGAGAAAGCAGCAGATCGCTGTTCTGGATGGCAAAATTGCCGGCCCGGTCTCCCACGTTTCCGCCTTTTCCGGTGTACAGCGGGTGCTCGTCCCAGATGCAGTCAATGCTGTCCGCTCCCGTCACTACCGGGATCTGTAAGGCCTCTGCCACGCGGATGAATACCTCGTGGGCTCCTGCGATTCTGATTCCGTTTCCTGCGTTGATCACAGGGCGTCTGGCCGCCCGGATTTTCTTAATAATCTCTCTGGCCGTCTCCTTCTCCACCTTTTTAGGAAGAAGTGCACGGTACTCGCCCTGGCCGGCTGTATCCATAGGAATCTCGGCTTCACTCTTTTTCGCCCAGCCGGTTCCTCCCGCCTCGTAGTCTGCCGGATCGAAGCCAGTCAGATCCTCTGTCTCCACCATGGCTGCCTGCACATTTAACGGCACGTCCAGCCACACAGGGCCAGGACGGCCTGCATAGGCCAGGTACAGGGCCTTCTCCATGCAGAAGCGGATTCTCATAGGATCTGTGATCATCTCCGTATATTTCGTCATATTAGCCACAGAGGCAGTAATGTCAAACTCCTGGTCTCCCATAGCTCTCAGGTGCAGATCTGTGCTGCGTGACATGGTATCGTAGCGTACCTGTCCTGAAACGATAAACATGGGGATCGAGTCCATAAAACCGCCTGCCACGCCTGTCATGGCGTTGATTCCTCCCGGACCTGTGGTGACGCAGACTGCCGCAATCTGTCCGTGAATTCTGGCATAGGCCTCGGCCGCCATGGCGCAGGCCTGCTCGTGGTGGTTATAAATACAGTTTAATCCCTCCTGATGTCCCAGGGCGTCGTCCAGGTGCATGGCGCCTCCTCCGGTAATCATAAACACATCCTTAATTCCCGCCTCCAAAAGCTTCTGGGCGATATAGTTGGATACCTTTATCCGCATGATGCTCTCCTTACTCTCCTTCCGGATTCAGAATCCGGCTTGTTCTATTTTTTCATATGTTACAGTTATGTGAACAAATCTTTAAGTTTCTAAAAACCCACGCTCAGTATATCACAATTTCCCATAAATGCCTATTAAACTTTTTCTTACATTTGCCACAAGATTTCATGGTTTTTACCAGTTTTCCTTGTCTTTTAACTGGATTCTTTTTATAATGAAGTGAGATTTTTAGAAAGGCTGGCAGATGAATATGAAAATTACTGGCATTATTCCGGCCAGATACGGCTCCACCCGCTTTCCGGGAAAGCCTCTGGCTCTCTTAGACGGACGCCCCATGCTGCTCCATGTATTCGAGCACGCCTCAGAGTCCCGTCTGCTCACAGGGATTTTCGCAGCTACGGAAAGCCCCAACATAAAAGAGGCCTGCGAATCCCTCTCCATTCCCTGCCTGATGACAGATCCGAGCCATGAAAATCCCACGTCCCGGCTTCGGGAGGCGGCAGCCTCCATTCCTTCTGACCTGTACGTTATGATTGGCGGCGACGAGCCCCTCCTTACAGGGGAGGATATCGATCTTGTGGTTCAGGCGGCCCTTGACCGAATGGAGAGAGAAGACGCTCTCTTCGTGGTAAACGCCATGGCACCTGTACTCTCCCCCTCCGAGGCCATGGATACCGCTAATATTAAGGTGGTCTGCGGGGAAGACGGGCGTGGGCTTTACACCTCCCGCATTCCCATCCCCTATCCCAAGGGAGAGCTGAATTTTACCTATCAGAAGTTTGCCAGCATCGGCGTGTACACCAGAAAAGCGCTAGATTTCTTTGCAGACACGCCGAAGGGCCCTTTAGAGACCATCGAGGAGTGCGATCTGCTCCGCTTTCTGGAACACAATGTGCCCGTATACTTTGTCAATACGGGGCACCCGTCCCTGTCGGTGGACACAAAAAAGGATCTGCGGCAGGTGCGCCTGATGGCAGAACAACTGAACACAATCAATGGAGGATTATCATGTACAAAGGAATTATCTTCGATTTAGACGGCACACTTCTGGACACCTCGGAAGGGGTTCTGGAAAGCATCCGCCACACAATAAAGACCATGAACTACCGGGAGCTGCCTCTGGAGACTCTTCTCACCTTTATCGGCCCCCCTGTCAAGCGTTCCCTGATGAAGCATTACGGGCTGACGGATCAGGAGGCGGACGAGGCAACGGAGGTGTTCCGCCAGCAGTATAAGAACAAGGACCTTTTAAAGGCCAAGCCCTACGACGGCATTCTGGAGCTTTTAAAGGCCCTGAAGGACCAGGGCTTTCTGGTGGGCGTGGCTACGCTGAAGCGGGAGGACTACGCTCACACCATTTTAGAGCATTTCGGCATTGCAAAGCTGTGCGATCTCATCTGCGGCAGTGATTTTGAAAGCAGGATGACAAAGACCGACGTGCTGCGAAAATGCCTCAGCGGCCTGGGTCTTGAACCCTACGAGGCGCTCTTAATCGGGGATACCTCCTCCGACGGAAACGGCGCGAAGGAGGCCGGAACAGACTTTATGGCCGTCACCTTTGGCTTCGGCTACAAAACAAAAGAAGCATGGGAAAAACACTTCTCTCCTGTATTTACAGCAGCTGATACAGGAGAAATCGCAGACTTTCTTCAGGTTTCTCTAGTGAAAGGACGGTAATCATATGAAACAGGTAAAGCTTCTCGACTGTACCCTCCGGGACGGAGGATATGTCAATGACTGGAATTTCGGACACGACAACATGGTAAATATCTTCGAGCGCCTCATCAGCTCCGGAGTAGATATTTTAGAGGTGGGCTTTCTCGACGACCGGCGTCCCTTTGACAGAAACCGCACCATTATGCCGGACACTGCCAGCGCAGACCGGCTGTTCGGCAGTCTGGACAAGAAAAACACCATGCTGGTAGGCATGATCGACTATGGAACCTGCGCCATCGAAAATCTGGCTCCCTGCAGCGAAAGCTGTCTGGACGGCATCCGCGTCATCTTTAAAAAGCACATTATGAAGGAGGCTCTGGCCTTCTGTACCCAGGTGAAGGCTCTGGGCTACCAGGTCTTTGTCCAGGCAGTTTCCATTACAAGCTACTCTGACAGGGAGCTTTTAGATCTCATCGACCTGGTCAACGCCTTAACCCCCTATGCCCTCTCCATGGTAGACACCTACGGCCTGCTCCACCAGAGCAGCCTGCTCCACTATTTCGAGATCCTGGATCACAACTTAAATCCTGAGATTGCCATCGGCTACCATTCCCACAACAATTTCCAGATGGCCTACGCCAACAGCATGGAAATGCTCAGCAAGCCGGTAAACAGGACCGTTCTGGTGGACGCCTCCCTCTACGGCATGGGAAAGAGCGCCGGGAATCTGCCTGTGGAGCTGATTTCCATGCACATGAATCTCCACTATGGAAAATCCTACGACACCAGCCAGATGCTGGAGGCCATTGATATCAATATCATTCCGTTTTTTGAGAAAAGCCCCTGGGGCTACAGCCTCTTCTTCTACATCGCGGCCTCCAACAACTGTCATCCGAACTATGTCAAATTCCTGATGGACAAACACACCCTGTCCTTAAAGTCCTTAAATGTGATTCTCGGACAGATCGAGCCGGAAAAGAAGCTGATGTACGACAAGGACTATATTGAAAACCTGTATTTAAACTACCAGAACATGGAGTGCAGCGATGAGGACGATTTAAAACGCCTCTCCAGGGAGTGGTCTGGAAAGCCCCTTCTTCTTCTGGGCCCCGGAAAAAACATGGAGCTTCAGAGGGATCGGATCGACCGGTATATAAAAGAGCATGCCCCGGTTGTCATCGCCGTCAACTATATTCCGGAGGATATCCCGGTAGACTACGCTTTCCTGAGCAATTCCAGGCGGTACGTGCAGCTGACTACCCGTCTGCTGGAGCTTAAAAAGGAGCAGGAGCACGCCCAGGCGTCCCCGGTCCGCGTCATTGCCACTTCCAATGTGACCAATGTAAACGGATCCTTTGACTACACCCTGAACTACAGCTCCCTCATTGACAGAGATGCGGAAATCATTGACAATTCCTTCGTCATGCTGTTAAACGTCCTGGTAAAAGCAGGGGTATCCCAGGCAGCCTGCGCCGGCTTCGACGGCTACAGCGTGGGAGGCGACAACTACTTTAACTCCGACATGGACTACCGAATCGGAAAAGAAAAATCCATGAATCTCAATTCCTATGTGAAAAACGTCCTGAAAAAGCTCTCCGGAAGCTTCCAGGCAGAGTTTATCACCGATTCCTGGTATGAGGAGAAGCAGAGCCATTAAGGCTCTGTTTCTTTTTTCCCACTCCTTCCAGCGCTTCCAGTAACCTTCACTTTCATTCTCTCCCATGCCACGCTATAATAAGCGCTGTAATGCAACGATGGATTTTCAAACACACTTCATTCACAAAAAAGGAGAGAACATTCCATGAGAAAAACAACTAAACTGATCGCTGTATTATCTGCTGCCGCCATGATGTCCATGGCAGCCCCTAATGTCTTAAACGACAGCTTTCTCTTAAACGTCTACGCTGCAAACGGCTGGGTACAGGAGGACAGCGAATGGCATTTCTACGATGAGGACGGCTATCTGGAGTCCAACACCTGGAAGAAGAGAGGAAGCGACTGGTACTACCTGGACGACGACGGAAACGTAACCGTCAACCAGCGGGTGGACGAGTACTATGTGGACAGTGAAGGAAAAATGGTTAAAAATAAATGGGTATCTCCGGAAGGAGAGGAAACCTACGACTCCCCGGACTCTGCGTCCGACCAGGAATGGAACTATTTTGATAAAAACGGAAAGATTGTCACATCCCGCTGGATGGCGATTCAGAACAACTGGCACTACTTCGACGAGGACGGCATTATGCAGACTGGCGTTCTGGAGCTGGACGGCTCTGTCTACTATCTTGGAAAAGAAAGCGACGGAGTCCGGAAAACCGGCTGGATTCTGCTGGAAGATATCACAGAAGACACAGATGACGAGGGAATCTGGTGCTACTTCGACGAGGACGGAAAGCTGGTTGTCAATCAGATTGACCGCAAAATCGACGGCGCCTTTTACACCTTCGAAAACGGCCAGATGCAGACCGGCTGGGTGAAGACGGAGAAGACCGCTGAGGGCGAAGCAGACTCCCCGGCTTCCTATCAGTATTACGATGAGGAGCAGGGCGGAAAGAGGGCTTCCGGCTGGTATCAGATTGAAGGCATCGAGGGAATCAGCGAGGAGGGCGAAGAGTATTACTTCTACTTTAAAAACGGAAAGCCCTACTATTCTCAGGAAGCTGGGCTTGAGCTGTTCAACATCAACTCGGAGCGGTACGCCTTCAATGAAAAAGGCGAAATGCAGACCGGTGTCCAGACTCTGGCTGTCAAGGGAGGCGGTGAGGCCGTCTACTACTTTGGAGACGATGGAGCCATGAAGACAGGAAAGCAGACCATCTACGACGAGGACGCTGAGGAGAACCAGACCTGGTACTTCTACCCAAGCGGTTCTAAAAAAGGCCAGGGCTACACAGGCGAGAGAGACAACCGCGTTTACGTCAACGGCCTGATGAAAAAAGCCGATCCGGAGCTTCGCTATGAGCCAGTGGCCGCAGGAGACAGGACTTATCTGGTAAACACCAGCGGAACCATCCAGAAAGCCTCCTCTTCCTCCACTTCCGACGCAAAGCCTGAGCTTTTAAAGGGCTTTAAAGATTACAAAGATTCCAATGATACTGTGTGGACAGTTGACACAAACGGAATCATCCAGTAAAATATATAAGTCATCCGTTCACAGGAGAGGGCCGCGAAAGCAGTTCCTCTCCTGATTTGCGGCCATTTACCGGCAGAGTTCGGGCCATGCTCTCTCTGCCGGCGCCGCTTTTTGCTGATTCACACAGCACAGCGGAGAATATACATATCACAGACTGCGATTTACATTCTGCAGAAATTTCCAAATATTTTTTATTTTTTAGTTATATTTCTCCTGTTTTCTTCGTTTTCTAATAGGAGACCAGCTTCAAAGTCTTAGATATCGATCAATGCAAAAGGAGATTTTCATGAAGGAACTAACTGTCTTTTACTGTCCGCACTGCGGCTACTACGGGTATTATCTGATCCCCAGGAGGGCCGTCTGCCCGTCCTGCCGCATCCATATGACAAAGCTTCCCATGTCCTGCCAGCAGTTTATGGATCTGGACTATAGAATGCGGGATCAGCTGATTGGAAGCCAGATCCTTGACGGCGCGGAGCCGCACTCCTCTGTAGTGCAGCGCATCACAGAACAGGCCAGGCGCTTCAACAGCCGGGCTGAGATTGCAAAGCAGGCTGAAACGATTCAGGAATTAAAACAGGAAATCGAAACGCTGAAAGCCGAAAACAGAAAGCTCTCCGACACTGTGGCCTGGATGCACGATACAATCTGGAAGCTGACGAGAGGAGAGGGTGAGGAGCGTTAGACAGGAAAAGAAAGAATTCCTTACTCCCCTTAAAGATGCGGGAGACAATAAGAGGAATCATATTCCTTACTCCACTTAAAGTCGTCGGAATATGGTTCCTCTTACTGTGAAAGGGCGCAGCCTGTGAAGGGGCGCAGCCAGCGGCTCACCGATATGTGTAAAAAAGAACCGGCATGCAGCCGCAGGATTCCATCTTCTTCGATTTTCCTGCCGCTGATGCCGGATTTGTTCTTTTTTATTCTGTTTTCTGCTACATCCCTGCCTGTCTCATCTTCTGTTTGCCGCTGCCAATATAGACTGTGATCAGCCTGTCCAACGAGCTCTTCATCTGAACTACCGTATCGAAGAGAATTTCGTTCTCATCCTTCAGGTGTTCTACTTCAATCATCAGTTCTTCCAACTGTGCTGCCGCATCCATTTCTACCCCTCCTGCTTTCCTGAGACTGCTTTTACCATTATACACCTCTCCAGGAGAGAATGACAGGAAAATCGACCGCAAGTTTCGACAGAAACTGACGGGTCTGGTCTGAAACCCAGAAACGAAACACGGAAACGGCAATGCTACAGAACAATGCAGCCCAGTACCTTCTTGTCAAGACTTCTCACAATATCAAGCTCCCGCTCAATGCCGGAGAAGGAGGAGCTTTTCCGCTTCTCTACCAGAATCACAGCCTCACAGGACGCGGCCTTTCTGATGGCGTCAGCCTGGCTGTCAAGATTTCCTCCTGCTGTCACGAAAAGACCTGTAAGAGCAGGCGCAATGTCGCTCCTTACTGCCTCTAAGTCCAGGTCAGGCGCAGACGTGACTAAAAGCAGCTGTTTTGCATCTCCTGCATAGTTCATCACGTTAGCCGCCACTACGCTGCAGACAGTTTCCTTGTCCATCTTTCTGCCTGCCGTTCCCTCCATGCGGTCTAAGAATCTGTCCACAAAGGAAAACAGCCCCTTTCTTCCTGCGTCATCGAACAGGCCTAGAATCATCAGACCATATCTGCGGCGCAGTTCCTTATCGCTGCCCAGCTTATCGCTCATTAAAAATGCCACACAGATAAAGAATACTGACAGGAAACCTCCCAGGACGCCTCCTAACACAGCGTACTTGACTGCTGACTTAACCGCTCCCCCCTTGCTTGGAAGAGAGATGGACGGTTCCTTTAAATCAGCCAGTTCTTTTGTCTTATCCGTCAGGCTCTGGTTCAGCTCTGCGATTCTGGCAGACTGCTCCTGCTGTTTCTTCTCCAGTTCCAGATCCACGGTCGTATACACGTCAGGGCTTCCTCCGGCGCCAATCATCTCCGGCGTCTGCGCCATATCTGCGCCGGGACGGGCGGAGCTGCTCATCACCTTCAGAGTGTGGGGCCCAATCGCCTGGGTAATCACCTGGCTGTACTCGTTTAAGGAATCCATAATCAGCTTCATGATACTGGAAGCGCCCTCCTCAGAGCTGCTGATTACGCGGATGTCAAACATATTGTTCTCTAAATTAGGCGTAACTGTCACCAGTTCCTGAAGATATCTGCGATCCAGGGGAGCGCTCATGCCGTTTAAGACATAATTGTACATATCTCCGTTCTGAATCATGGACATATATGCCTGCATAATGCTGGAAGCTGTATTGGGATTCTGATAGGCCATACCGGGCATAATCTGATAATCAGTTCCCACATAAAAATCCGCTGCTGTCACATACTCATCGTAGGGATTAATATTCATCAGCACCGATTTTTCCATATACTCGTTCTGGCTTTCCAGACTGGCCTTAATATTCTCCACCTCTTTTTCAAGGCTTGCCTTGGAAATCGCGTACTGATCCATGCTGTTGTCATATTCCTGCTGCTTAGCTGCCAGATACTCGCTGTCCTTCATCTGCTTCAGCGCGCCGGCGCCCTTCATACCGCCCAGCAAAACGGCAAAAACAATCGCAATCAGGATAATCGGACGCCATTTGCGAAGGACGGCAAACATCAGATCCTTCAGGTCGATCTCCTGCTCGTAGTTGTATTGAGACTCCATTCTAATCCTCCTAACTGTAAAATGCTCTGCTATTCATCTTATCACAGAGAAGACCTTTGATCAATTACAATTCCTTCTAAAACATGATCCATATAGTTCTTCTTCTGATTCATGGTACTGTGGACATAGATATCCATCGTTATCTTCACCGAGGAATGTCCCAGAATCTCAGACAGGGCTTTGCTGTCCAGCCCCTGCTCAATCCACTTGGACGCAAAGGAGTGGCGCAGGGAATGGACGCTGACCGGCTTAATCCCGCACCGCCGGAGGAGATTTTTAAATCTCCGCTGAACGCTTCTGGGCTCCATCACCCGCCCGCTTCCTGTGAGCACATAGGTCTGAGGGCTGAACCGCCGCTCACAGAACCGCTCTCTGAGGCGTTCTGTGAGAAATCCTGGAAGGGGAATATCCCGCACCGAGGAACCGGTCTTGGGCGTCCCTATCTGCAGTATGGTCTTCCCTCCCGGAACTGCCGCCTGCGCTTCCTCTACGTTTCTGATGCGGGACACGGTTCTTCTGACCTTCAAAACTCCCGTATCCAGATCAATATCCTCCCAGCGCATGCCGCACAGCTCTCCCACCCTGATTCCCGTTCCTAGGGAAATCAAAAGCCCCAGCTCAAAGCTCTTTCTGGAGTTTAACAGATAGGAAGCCATCTTGTGGAAATCCTCCCACTCCATAATCTCCTTTCTTTTTCCCGCCTGCCTGGGAAGCTTCAGATACAGTGCTTCTCCAGGGCATGCCCCCATCTCCTCCCCTGCCTGCACAATGCTTTTCAGCAAAAATAAAAGAAGCCGGACTGTCCCCGCCGAAAGTCCCTGCTTCTGCCTGCTATGTATAAAATCCATTATCATCTGATTCGTCAGATCCGCCGTCTGCACTTTTCCCATCTCTCCCCGGATATGCTTCTCAACCATTGTCAGGTAACAGGCGTAGGTGCTGGGCTTCACCATGGGCTTCACCGACCGCAGCCACTCCTCGCAGAGGCCGCCAACCGTCATGGACACAGGCCCCTCTCTGCCGTCTTCTGCTCTCATCTCTCCGATTTCCCTCATCTTTCTTCTCCTTTGTTTTTATTACCCCCTTTGGGATAATAAAAATATTACCACCCGCTTCTTGGAGAAAACATGATAAAGTATTTTCTTTTCCTGTTCAATGTAGTAGAATAGCAGCAGAAAAGCCGCAGAAAGGAAGGAAACCATGACTCGTTTACCACTCCAATTTTCTATTCAAGCAGCCGTGCCTGAGGACTGCCCTGCGCTTTACCGCCTGATGACGGACACGGCCTTCTCTGTGCAGAATAAAGACTGGTTTTTTCCTGACAGTCTGGAATTTATCAAAACCCATATCAAAGACAGGGGCCTGATTCTCAAGGCCTGCCCGGACGGGCCGGAAGGTGGAGCGGGCCAAGCTGCCCGGGACAGTCTGGCCGCGTTTCTCCTGATTCGTTTTCCAGGCCCCACAGAAGATAACCTGGGAACTTATCTTAGCCTCTCCGGACAAGAGCTTATGCAGGTAGCCCATATGGAAACAGTAGCCGTAGCCGCAGGCTTTACGGGATACGGCCTCCAGCGGAAGCTTCTGATTGAGGGCGAAAAGGCTGCCGCCGCCGCGGGTTACCGCCATTTCATGGCTACCGTCCACCCGGATAACCACTACAGCCTCTCCAACTTTCAGCGCCTCGGATATAAAAAAATTGCGGAGGCCTTAAAATATGGGGGCCTCCGCCGTTGGGTTCTTGAAAAATCAATCTAACCTGTCTGTCTTTTATCAGGAATCTTTCTTGATCACATAGGTAGGCACGATCCTCTGGACTGCCTCCTTAATGTGGTCGGAATCCTGATTTGCGATTTCATAAAGCTCGTCTAACTGCTTCTGGAACTCTTCCTCATCAAATTCAATGGGCTTTCCAATATGGATCAGCTTATTAGGAGTATCCTGCATTCCCTCCTCGTCCATCAGCATCTCCTCATAGAGCTTTTCGCCTGGACGAAGTCCGGTAAATTCAATCATAATATCCTCGTTTGGAACGTATCCTGACAGGCGGATCAGGTTCTTGGCCAGGTCCAGAATGCGCACCGGCTCTCCCATGTTCAGAACGAAGATCTCCCCGCCCTTCGCGTAGGCGCCCGCCTGGAGCACCAGGGAAACCGCCTCCGGAATGGTCATAAAATACCGGATAATATCAGGATGGGTGACTGTCACCGGACCGCCCTCTGCAATCTGCTTTCTGAACAGCGGAATGACAGAGCCGTTGCTTCCCAGCACGTTTCCGAACCGCACGGCCACAAACTCTGTCTTGTATCGGCGGTCCATCATCTGAACTACCATCTCGCACATGCGCTTGGAAGCCCCCATGATGTTGGTCGGATTAACCGCTTTGTCTGTAGAGATCAGGACAAAACGCTTGGCTCCGTACCTGCCTGCCGCTCTGGCGGTCTTGTATGTGCCGAACACGTTGTTCTTGATGGCCTCGTTAGGGCTGTTCTCCATCAGCGGCACATGCTTGTGGGCAGCCGCATGGTATACAATATCAGGGCGGTACGTCTCAAACACCGTCTCAATCCGGTGGGTATTCCGGACAGAACCGATGAGCACTGTCAGATTCAGATCCGGGAACGTCCGCTCCAGCTCCTGCTGCAGATCGTAGGCATTATTCTCATACACGTCGAAGACAATCAGCTGCCTGGGCTTGTGGCCTGCAATCTGGCGGCACAGCTCGCTTCCAATGGAGCCGCCTCCTCCGGTGACAAGGATGACCTTGTCCTGCACATATCCCATAATCTCATCCAGATTTACCCGGATCGGATCACGGCCTAACAGGTCCTCAATCTGCACCTCACGCAGCTTTGCCACGCTGACCTCGCCGTTTAACAGCTGGTAAATTCCTGGAAGAACCTTAATCCTGCAGTCTGTCTCGCGGCAGATTTCAATGATTTTTTTTCTCTCCTTGGCAGGCGCGGAAGGGAGTGCCACATAGATCTCGTCCACCCGGTACTCTCTGGCCAGACTGGGGATGTCCTCCCTGGATCCGGCAATGGGCACGCCGTTTAAATATTTTCCCTTTTTATTCAGATCGTCGTCCACAAAGCACACTACCGTACCGTTCGTATGGCGGCTTGTCATCATCTCTTTTAAAATGACGGAACCGGAGGTTCCCGCTCCGACGATCATAATCCGATCTCCACCTCTGTTTCCTGACGGAAACAGTGAATTTTTAATCCGGTAGGAAAGGCGGATTCCAGTCACTGTGATGCAGAGTCCGAAAAAGCTGATAATATAATAGCTTCTCGGCATAAAATACTGCATAAGCGTCATGCCTGCTATCTGTGTCACTGTGGAAAATCCGCAGGCAATGACAATCCTGATTACCTCCCTGATGCCCGCCACGCTCCACATGGTAGAGTAGAGATGGGCCAGGAAAAAGAAGGCGATAGTCAGCGCTGTGTGAATCAGCCCGTAGCTCAGTACGTTCGCGCTGTACTCTGTCGGTATCTTGGCAATATTCAAATCAAAACGAATCAGCAGAGCCAGAAAGGAGCACATCTGAATAGCCGCAATGTCCGCGGCCATCAGAATCAGCATTCTGGCTCTTTTGTTTTTTGGCATATACTTCTCAAACATGGTAATTTACAACATCCTTCTCATTTCTCTGCGCCTGCGTCTTCTGATTTTTTCTGTTTATCGTCCCTTCTGACGAGAGCCAGTCCCATAGCCAAAAACGCCCACATGAACGGCGCCGTAATCGGCACGTTCAGATTGACAGCCGCCTGGACGCTGTAGCAGGTAAAGGCCAAAAGCGGCGCCAGAATCAGCGGGTTGTCCGCCGCTCTCCTTGTCATCTTCACAAAAGCAGATACCAGGAAGGACAGATAGGCTGCAAGACCGGCCGCTCCTATGGTAAGCAGAAAATGCAGGTACTCATTGTGGGCATTGTCAAAGGTAACATGGTAAATCTCGCTCATTTCCTTGTAATTATTAAAGGTAGTAATAATTCCAAAGGTGTCCGGGCCAAAGCCGAATATCTTATGAATCAGAGGAAAGCTCTTAAAGTTTTCCCAGGAAATTCTCCAGGCAAAGCCACGGTTCGTACCCCAGTTGTCATTAAACACAATATACTTTGCAATCGCCTGATATTTGTCCTGATGACCTGCAAAATTGGCGTCGTAAAAAATCCAGAACGCCGCTGCAAAAACAGCCGCCAGAAGCAGGCCCCAGGCCACGCGGAGTCCCAGAAGAACTGCTTTCGGCTCCCTCTTCACTGCAAATTTCAGCAGATATAAAGCGGCCGCAAACGCCCAGGACCCACACGCAAGGACCATCAGCTTATCATGTCCCGCCAGGAAAGAAAACAGGCTGTCAATTCCAATTACTGTGTCCGCGTAGGCCGTATTAATCCACGCAATGCACCGGACAACCGTAAAAACTGTGGCTGTCAGCACCACATACCGCCGGACTGCCTGTCCCTTTGTAAAGGTATAGAGAGGCAGAAGGGCAAACAGAGCGCCCAGAGACAGGTACGCGTTATCGCTCACTCCCATAATGATGGCAAACATTCCAATCACAAAACAGATATAATAATAGAAGGAACGCCCCACTGATTTGGAAGTCACAAACAGCGCCGCCGCAACAGCAATCACCATAGCCACATAAATGGTGTAGGTATTGATGTTTCCGAAGGAGGAGGTAAAAGTGTCAGGACTCGCCGCAATCCTCTCCTTAAAATGAAAAATGTCCATGCGGAAATAGTCGGTAATTCCCCACAGGCAGGCTAATATTCCTCCCCCCAGAAACGCGTCCAGATACCACTGCTTCCACCGCAGAAAACGGCTGATGAAAAAATACGAGAACACATACAGCGACATGGTAAAAAGTCCCGTATAGCGCCCCTCGTTTCCCCAGAAAGACTCATATGGAAACTCCGACTGAAGCGTCGAGAAAATCAGGAGCGCTTCAAAGGCCAGAACGCTCCAGTCCACAAAGCTTAAATGCCCTTTCCAGGTCCCGTCCCGAAGCGACTGAATCCCACGCACTGCCGCTCCGCTGGCGATCAGATAAATCACAGTGAAAATCAGGGCCGCGCATGTGAGAACCGCGTAGGCCTGATATTTTGTGGGAAGAATATCGAAATATTTGTTATGCACCACAAAAGGAAAGATGCACAGCAGCGCCAGAGTGTAAACGCTGGCCGCAAGCTCCATATAGCGCCAGGGGCGTTTCTCCTCTGCCGCCGTCCGAATCAGATGACTGCTCATAAAATTCTCCCTGTTGATTATTTCAAGTCTAGTTACATACTGATTTAGTATATCACTTAAACAGGCTGGGTGCAAGAAAAGAAGCCCTTGTTTTCCGCTTGTTTTCCTCTTCCAGTCTTGATTTTCAAACAGCGGAATGTTATAGTTATACGGTAATTCCCACAATTGGAATATAAAAACTGAAAGATAGACTAAAAACCCTGAAACTGAACTACAGAAATCGAAATTTTAGAATGAAAAGGAGTTTTTTATGGCATCACCTGTCAGCCAGCTTCCTCCCGTCCAGCCCGCTTTGCCGTCTTCTCTCCTGACTGAGACAGAAAAAGAACGTCTTTCCAGTCAGATGAACGCAGTCAATTTACAAATCAGTGAGTTTCGCCAATACCTGATTTCCAAAGACATGGCCGCCAACACGGTTCAGGTCTACTCCTATGCCCTGCGCCAGTTTCTCTGCCGCTACCATCAGGCTGATTTCTCCAGCCTCCACCTGTATAAGGTGTTTCTCTTAGAGCATTATAAGCCTCAGACCGTCAATCTCCGCCTTCGGGCGCTGAACGCTTATCTGGAATTTACCCGGGAAAAATCAAAAAAACTGCCTCTCGTGCGGATCCAGCAGAAAAATTATCTGGAAAACGTCATCAGCGAGGCAGATTATGAATATTTAAAATCCTGCCTGCTGCGGGACAAACGGTATCTCTACTATTTTTTAATCCGCTTTATGGCGGCTACCGGGGCCCGCGTCAGCGAGGTGGTCCAGTTTCAGGCAGAGGACGTCCAGAAAGGCTTTAAGGAAATCTATTCTAAGGGAAATAAGGCGCGAAGGATTTATATTCCAAAGGCTCTCCGCACCGACGCTCTTCTCTGGCTTCAGGCAGCCGGAATACGGAAAGGAGATATCTTTTTAAACCGCTTCGGCCGCCGCATTACTCCGGCCGGCATCCGGGGACAGCTGAAAACCCTGGCCGTTTTGTATGGAATCAATCCTGACGTAGTGCATCCCCACTCCTTCCGGCACCGTTTTGCCAAAAGCTTCATTGAAAAATGCGGGGACATTTCCCTTCTGTCCGATCTTCTGGGACATAAAACCATAGAGACGACGCGGATTTATCTGCGCCGTTCCAGCAATGAACAGTATGAAATTGTCAACAAGGTGGTGGACTGGTAGGTGAATATGGATCTGAATCTGGACGAGTGTCTGGAACCTTTTACAGCTTATTTAAAACAAAAGGGAAAAAGCCCAAATACCATACGCTCCTATCTCTGCGCCATCCGGCTTTACGCATCCCTCTACAGTCGGTTAAATCCCGCTAATCTGCGCGCCTACCGCGCCCATCTTCTGGATCATTACCGGATCAACACAGTCAACGCCCGGATTTACGCTGTGAACTGCTTTCTGGACAGTCTGCGTTTCTCCTTCCGCCTGGAACCGGTCAGACAGCAGCAATGTACCTATCTGGACTGCGTCATCTCCCAGAGAGATTACGAAAAGCTGAAGCGCCGTCTCCGGCAGGATCACAATTTCTACTGGTATTTTGTCGTCCGCTTTCTGGGGGCTACCGGCGCCAGAATCAGCGAGCTGCTTCAGATTAAAGTGGAAAATTTAAAAAGCGGACGCCTGGATCTCTACACAAAGGGCGGCAAAATGCGGCGGCTCTATCTTCCCCGCCGCCTCTGCGACGAAGCCCTGGCCTGGTTTGGGGAAAAAGGCGTTACCAGCGGATTTATTTTCTTAAATCATCGCGGCCAGGTAATCACCTCCCGCGGCGTTGCCATCCAGCTGAAGCACCTGGCCGTCCGCTACCACATTGATCCGGATACCGTCTACCCCCACTCCTTCCGGCACCGATTCGCCAAGAATTTTCTGAAAAAATATAACGATATCGCTCTCCTGGCAGACCTGATGGGACACGACAGCATTGAAACTACCAGAATTTACCTGACCCGCTCAAGCGCCGAACAGAAAGAGCTGCTGGACCGGATTATTACGTGGTAATGGAGACGGGGCAGATCTAACAGAGCGGTATAGAAAAGTTTTCACACTCCGCTGAAAGCCGCTGGAAAGCGTTCCTATACCGCTTTTTAGATAAGACTGGGGGAAGGCAGCACATAAAGCTATATGGCCAATACGGCATCCAGACACAGTATAAGTGCATATTCGTATGCATTTCCGCCCCAATGCCGCTCATCGTATTGAGCAATATCAGCCAAACTGTCTGCTGTATATAAGATCATTCCCCATATGGCTTTTCTGAAAGCCGCACATGCAGCCAGCGCCGAACATTCCATTTCCACAACCGAACATCCTTCGCTTCTGCGATACTCAACTTTTTCTCTTGTTTCACGAAAAAAACCGTCTGTGGACCATGTAACGACCTCTTGATATTTCATGTTGTGTTCCACTATTGTTTTCTCAATGGCCTTTTTTGCTCTTTCATTGATTTCCATAAAGCGCGAGGGAGGAGCATAGTGGTAGGACGTACCTTCATCACGCAATGCCTTGCTTGGCACAAGAAATGTACCTTCGTCAAAATATTCAAGCGCGCCGCAGCTGCCTGCTGAGATAATTTCACAAACCCCATAGCCAATCAGCCAGTCAAGTATCTGCACAGCGGCAGCCGCACCCACAGGCGCCTGGCAGAGAACAATCTCCTCTCCCTTATATTGTGTTACATAAATAGGATATCTCTTGGTTGCGCTGATAAAAGATGATACTTGTCTCGTATCAGATTTGTCAGCATACTCCTCTATATAATCGCCGAGAAATGCAAAGACACATTTTTTCGGAAGCTTAAGATTTAGATTTTCATGAACAGGACTTATGACTGCTGTTTGTTCCGTATCAAACTCCAATATTGGTATCTCATTTTTTATCATTCCCATATCCTGCCTCACTAATGTTTAATGAAAGCTGAATGCAGCCGCATCAATAACTTCCGATTTCTTCACGGTTTTTCCGTCTAAAGCGCACACTCCAGCTGACAGTCATAGGGCTCTGCTTCCATGTGCTTCTGATTATAAACCTCTGCCTCCGTGCAGCCCATTGACTGATAAAACGCCTGGCTCTCTACGGCTGAGTGGGCCGATATGTAAAGCTTCCTGGCGCCTTTTTTCCTGGCCCATTCCTTCGCCGCCAGAAAGAGCGATTTTCCAATTCCTCTGTTTCTCATGTCCTCTGATACATGAATGCTGGACAAGTCGCAGTATCTGTGTTCATCGTCAGACAGCTCTGATTCCACAGAAACAAATCCTTTTAATTTTCCATCATAAAACGCTGCATATACAAATCCGCCGGACAAAACCGTATGCTTCAGGCAGGAAATTAAAACCTGATAATCCTGTTCCGTCCAATCGTCTACAAACGGCGCATCTTTAATTTCCCAGGTTCCATTTTCCCTGCGCCAGCATTTTTCAACAATCTGATGGCGGATAAAATCTTTAAACAGCTCTCTGCAGATTTCCTCTGCATGCAAAGTTCTATACTTCACCATGCGTATTATCCTCCATATTCTATATTTAGATTTACTGTTCGCCAAAACATGAAAGATCCAGTGAATCCCCCACAAAAGAAACTACATCTTCATGGCATTCGCTGATAAGCCACTCGAACTTTTTGGAAACAATATAAAAATCATTCAGCCCATACACCTCCGCAATGATACAAATCAGTTCTGGAATTCCCATTTCGTACACCCAGTACTTGGGCTGATAATGCTTGCGGTCTTCAAATAGAGCATATACAAATTTTTCACGTTCAGGCAATATCTGCGGCAGTCTTGCAACCCACATCCTGTCTTTTGATATGTCCCTGGTTTTGCACTGCAGTTTAGGATTAAACCCATGCCCCATATTGGACCAATGGATATCGCCGCCGTGCAGTACAAAGGTCTGTTCAATTTTCTTAATAATTGAACTATACATAATCTTTGAACATTCAAAACATCTTGATCGTTCTATACAATTTTCTTTGATAACCCTCTCTATTTCATTTCTTATAAACATGCAGTTCCTCTTCTGTCTTACCCCTTATCTCTAAATAGAGTATAACAGCTCCGCCTGCCCGCCACAATAGAAAACTCAGAAAACAAAAAAGAGGATCTGTTTTCACGCTCCACTGAAAACCGCTGAAAAACAGGTCCTCTTTTCTAAATAAAATTTTAAACTATCAACTATTTTGTATCCTTCTCTACAGCACCTTGCTCAGGAACGTTTTAAGCCTCTCGTTCTTCGGATTCGCAAAGAACTCCTCCGGCGCGTTCTCCTCCACAAAGCTGCCGCCGTCCATAAACATGACGCGGGTAGCCACCTCTCTGGCAAAGCCCATCTCATGGGTTACCACCACCATGGTCATCTTCTCGTCCGCCAGATCCTTCATAACTCCCAGAACCTCGCCTACCATCTCCGGATCCAGGGCAGAGGTGGGCTCATCGAAGAGCATCACGTCCGGCTTCATGCACAGAGCGCGGACAATGGCGATTCTCTGCTTCTGTCCGCCTGACAGCTGGCTGGGATAGGCGTTTGCCCGATCGGCCAGGCCGACTCTCTCCAGAAGCTTCATGGCTTCCGGCTCAATCTCTTCCTTCTTCTTTCCCTGAAGCTTAATGGGAGCCAGGGTCAGGTTATCCATAATCGTCATATGGGGGAACAGGTTAAACTGCTGGAACACCATTCCCATCTTCTGACGGTGCTTGTTGATATCTGTCTTAGCGTCTGTGATGTCCACGCCCTCAAAAAAGATCTGGCCTCCCGTCGGCTCCTCCAGACGGTTTAAGCAGCGCAGAAACGTACTCTTTCCAGATCCGGACGCGCCGATTACGCACACCACGTCTCCCTTGTAGATATCCACCGTCACATCTTTTAATACCTTCAGAGAGCCGAAGCTCTTATCCAGATGCTTCACCTGGATCAGGGGCTGTTCTGTATGATTAGTGCTCACTCTGTCTCAGCCTCCTTTCCAGAATCTTAATTAACTGGGTAAAAATCAGTACAATAATCAGATAGAGGGCCGCAACTGCCAAAAGCGGCATAAATGCGCTGTAGGTACGGCTTCTGATGATATCTCCGCCCTTGGTTAAATCCTGGATACCGATATATCCGGCAATGGACGTCTCCTTTAAAAGAGCGATAAACTCGTTGCACAGGGCGGGAAGCACATTTTTAAATGCCTGCGGCATCACAATGTACCACATGGTCTGCGGATAGTTAAAGCCCAGGCTTCGTCCGGCCTCAAACTGTCCGTTGTCGATGGACAGGATTCCGCTTCGGAAAATCTCAGCCACATAGGCTCCGGAGTTAATTCCAAAGGCAAGCACCGCCACCAGCACCTTGTCAATTCTCACACTGGCAAAAATAACGTAATAGATAATTAAAAGCTGCACTAAGACTGGCGTTCCTCTGATCACAGTCAGATAGATGTTGCAGAGGAAATTCAGCGCCTTTAGCTTGTGCGTCTTATCGTAGGTTGAACGGATGGTTCCCACAATCAGGCCGATGACAATTCCCAGCAAAACCGCGAAAAACGTAATTTTGATGGTATTTAACAGCCCCTCTGCGATATAATGCCAGTTTCCACCGTCAATAAAATTCCTGGTAAAGGTATCCACAAACTGATTCCACATAATCTCTGTTCTCTTTCCCTGTTATTATTCTGCCGGGATATACTTGTTTACGATCTCGTCCAGAGTTCCCTCCTCGTCAAGCTCTGCAATCGCTGCGTTCACCTTGTCAAGAAGCTCTGTATTGTCCTTATTGATAGCCATAGCGTAGTCCTCGGAAGATAATGCCTCGTCCAGAATTACCAGATTCTCATCCTTCTCTGCAAACGCCTTAGCCGGAGCGCTGTCAATGATTACAGCGTCAATCTTGCCCTGAAGCACAGACTGGATAGCCTCGAAATACTTGTTGAAACGCTCTACCTGCGCTCCCTCGATCTCGCTTGCCAGGCTGTCTCCTGTAGTTCCCATCTGAACGCCCAGAATCTTTCCGTTCAGGTCCTCGGAGGAAGCAATGTCGCTGCCCTGCTTTACGATAATAACCTGAGCTGCTGTCGCGTAGGTATCTGTAAAGTTTACAGACTCCTGTCTCTCTGGAGTCACTGTCATGCCTGCGGCCACAATATCTACCTTATTGCTTGCAAGAGCCGGAATCAGAGCGTCGAACTCCATATCCTCAACCGTTACCTCCATGCCCAGCTTCTCGCCGATAGCCTGGGCAATCTCTACGTCGATTCCTACAATCTCGTCTCCCTCGTAGTACTCGTATGGCGGGAAGGTAGCGTTTGTACCCATAATCAGGGTTCCGCCCTCTGCAGTCTTCTCCTCCTCTGCGTCCTCTGCCGCTGTCTCTCCCTCGCTCTCTGCCGCTGTCTCAGCGCCGGCCTCGGAAGCTGCTGCTGTGGTCTCTGTCTCCTTTGCCCCTGAAGAACATCCTGCTAAGGAAGCGACCATGAGAACTGCCATGGATAATGCTAACATTTTCTTTTTCATAATGAATTCCTCCTCCATTTTGGCTTAAAACAGCCATGAATATTTATTTAATGGTTCTATCTTCATATCTCCCTATTATACCTGTTTTTTTTTAATAGTCAACTGCTTTTTTGTATAAAAACCGGCGCTTGTTGTATTTTTATTCTTTTTTTAACAGTTCCACCGCATTTTTATGCTGTTTTTATTCTCCCTCTGCCCCTTAGAAATAAAGGGGCGGACGCGCAGACCGAGAAATTTCTCTCTCCGGCCACCCTGTCCGCCTGCATATTTTTTCTATTCTGCTGTTTTGCGTTTTCCTGTCCGGAATCAATCAGCTTTCGCTGACACGGCACATGGTAAACTCGCCGTAGGCTGTGATGACTCTGTAATAGCCGCACAGCTCTTTGTTTAACTCCTCGTCCGGCGTATCTACCAGGAACGGCTGATGGTGGAACTCGGCAATCTTCGCCTTGGTCGCCAGAATGATAATGTTTTCCTTTCCTATTTCGCGGATAACCTCCGGCGTAATCTGCTGGTTTCCCCGTCCGAACAAAAAGCCCTGTCCGCCTGTCACCGTGACAATCAGTTTCGTCTTCTTTCCTTGAATAAAGTCGAGAATCTTATCTCCATAGATGTCGTTTGCCACCAGCTCCTTATTCCGGATTAAATCCACTCCGATCAGCGTATTTTTAAGTCCCAGCATCTGCATAACGCCTCTGGTAGTGGTTCCCGCTCCGATCAGATAGTAGGTGTCCTCCTCCATATGCTCCACGATCTCATGGGCAATGGACTCGATGGAGGCTGTCTCGGAAAGCGGTGTCGGAGCCTTCCTGTTCTGGGTAAACACATGCTCTAACGGCACAGACAGGTATCCGTACAGTCTCGTATTGATGATCTCCTGGCGGTAAAGCTCCTCGTCAATGTCTAAAACCTCCTGCTCCGCCGTCTTTGTGACCTTTCCAGTGAGCCAAAGCTTCGCTAAGTCTCCCGCGCTCTGAGGATTTTTTGCATATACTGGGGAATGAATCTTTACTCCGGCCGGAATTCCCAGCGCCGGAAGCTCTGTTCCCACGCCCTCGTAGATATCTCTCGCCGTGCCGTCGCCTCCTGCGAACAGCAGAAGATCCACCCCGGCCTCCTCCATGGCCTTGGAGAGGACGATCGTATCTGTTCTGGAGCTGTCGAAGAGATCCTTTAAGCTTCTCCTGCCCCCTGTGTGGAGAACTGTCGTGCGAAATCCCATGGACTTCGCCGTATCCTCTCCCATGTCGCCGGGACAGGTCACAATCTCCAACTCATTTTTAATTTCCAGAAGCTCCTTCAGGGCCTGGCGTACCCTGTCGTTGGCTCTCGGCTTCGCTCCCCGGCGGATAGCCTCCTCTACCATATGATCTGTTCCCTTTAATCCAACGCTGCCGCCCATTCCTGCAACCGGATTAATAAGAAGTCCTAATTTTTTCATAAATTAAAGCTCTCCTTTCCTGTATTCTGTCTTGTTTCTGCCCTCAGCGGGAGGAATTATGATAGTATTTTTTCTGCTGGCAGGCTTTCAAAAAAATACTATCATAATTTCTCCTGACTGAGAAGAAAAATGCTGCTGTGACCGCCCCCGCGGCTACGCGGGAACGATGCTGCAGCAGCACTTCTCTTATACTCTCATTTATCTCATTTATGCAGTTTCTAATTCTGGCATTTCAGAAAGAAACGATTAGTCCTCGTTGTACTTTCTCTGGTATACCTTCCATGTAGTAGCCCACTTAGCCGGATCATCCATGCCGGACTCGTCAACCTGGTGAGTTACGCTTCTGTGAGGAGCTGTTCTGATTACCTCTGGGTTCTCATGAGCCTCCTTGAATACGTACTTCAGAGTCTCGATGTACTCGTCGATATCCTTCTTGGATGGTGTCTCTGTTGGCTCCAGAGTCATTGGCTCAGGCAGATAGAATGGATGGTGGGATGTCCAGTAGTGCATACCGAAGTCCATCATTCTTCTCTGGATATCGAGAGTGCCGATGCCTGTCTCTTTCTCCAGCGCCTCTAATGTATAACGAGCCTGCTCGATTCTCTGGTTGTTTCCATCCTGGTAGTAAGCGGAAACTTCCGGAAGCTCCATGAGCTTCTTGAACATGTAGTTGTTGTTTAATACTGCAGTCTTAGCTACCTGGTATAAGCCCTCAGCGCCTAAGCTTCTGATCCAGCAGTATGCCTTTAATACAACCTCAGCAACTCCGTACCACTCTCTTACCTTGCCAACTGCGCTTGGATTTGCACAGATGTCGTAGTTTAAGAAGTACTTCTCTCCGTCGTAATCTACAACCGGAGCCGGAAGGAACTTAACCAGATCCTTCTGAACGCCTGTAGCGCCGCAAGCCGGGCCGCCGCAGCCGTGAGGTGTGGAGAATGTCTTGTGCAGGTTGAAGAAGCACATATCAAATCCAGCGTCTCTTGCTCTTGTTACGCCTAAGAGACCGTTTGCGTTAGCCTGGTCGTAAGCGCACAGACCGCCGATGGAGTGGATGTAATCAACGAACTCTTTTACATGGCTGTTGTAAACACCTGTATCCTCCGGGTTAGCTACGATGTAGCCTGCTGTCTTCTCGGAAGCAGCTGCCTTTAACTGCTCTAATGTCGGAAGACCTGTCTTTGGATCTGGCTGTAAGTAGATGATCTTGAAGCCAGCTACTGCAGGAGCTGCCGCATCAGACGGATGGGAGTAGATGGTTGTGATGATCTCGTTTCTGTCCTCTCCCTTGTCCTTGAAATATGCGCGGATTAAGGAAGCCATGGTCATGATACCCTGGGATCCGCCGGAAGGCTGGAATGTGAAGTGATCCATTCCAGAAATCTCGCACATATATTTATCTGTCTCGTGGAAAATCTGCAGCATACCCTGTACTGTAGACGGATCCTGTAACGGATGGTACTCGCGGATCAGTGCGGATAACTGCTCGTTTACCTTCGGGCTGTACTTAACTGTACATGTACCCTGTCCAATCTCGATGTTAACGTCAGCGCCTAATGTCTGCTGAGCAAGTCTAGCGTAGTGGCGGAGCACACGGCTCTGGGACATTTCAGGAAGATTTAACTTTGTGCTTCTCTTCATGCCCTCCGGAATGGCAGCTGTTCCTTCTACTTCCTTAGCTACCTCTTCCTCAGGAGCTCCTACTAAAATACCTCTCTCACCTGGGGTGCTTAACTCGTAAATGATCGGCTCATCCCATTTTGCCTGGTGAAATTTTGTTCTGACCTTTGATGATCTATCTATTCTTTTCACAATATCATTCCTTTCCGCGCAGCCTATTTGATAACCTCAGCGATTGCTGCTGCCAGTGTATCTAAGTCTTCCTTCATGTGAACCTCTGTTACGCAGTACAGAGCAGACTGTCCAAGATTCGGGAAGTCCTTGGATAAATCCTTTCCTCCGAAGATGCCCTTTGCAAGAAGAGCCTTGTTGATCTCCTCAACTGTCTTGCCTGTTGCTGTGAAGTCAACTACAAACTCCTTGAAGAATGCTCCGCCGAATGGATTTACCTTAACGCCTGGAATCTCAGCCAGCTTCTTAGCTGCATACTGAGCGTTTGCCATAATTAACTCGTCAACCTCTGCCATACCTTTCGGGCCCATGGTTGCCAGGTAAACGCCTGCTGTAATTCCCCAGAGTGCGGACTGTGTACCAACGTACTCTTTACCATGCTCTCTGTGGTGTCCGAAGGAAGTTCTGTCGTAAGCTACGTCGCCGAAGCCGTACTCGCCTGGCTCAGATGTCGGAGCGATACCGAACAGTCTGGACGGGAACTCCATAACGAACTTCTCATCATCTGTAGTAGCCATGAATCCGGACTGGCCGCCGCCGTAGTACATATGGATTCCAAGTGGCTGTAAGTCGCCGCATACGATATCAGCGCCGTATGTAGGCGGTGTGGAAAGAACTCCTAAGGAAATCGGATCTACACCTACTAAGCTTAATCCGCCTGCTGCATGAACTGCATCGGAGATTGCCTGGCCGTTTGGCTCAATAATACCTAAGTAGTTCGGGTTCTCAAAGTAAACACCGATAACGTCGTCATTTAATTTTGCCTTTAAGTCCTCTAAATCAAGAGTTCCTGCTGCTGTTGCCTTAACAGTCTCGAACTTGATTACGCTCTCAGCGTAGTTCTTCATAACTGCTAACTTCTGCGGATCGATAATCTCGGAAACGAGAACAACAGAACGGTTTGTGATTCTCTGTGCCATTCTTACTGTCGTAGCTGCAGCCTGAGCCCAGTCCATAGTAGGTACGTTTACAACGTCCATATCTACTAACTCAGCTACCATGCTGGCATACTCAAACAGAGACTGGAAACGGCCTTCATCGTTGTAAGGCTCGCCGCCGTATGCTGTTAAGAACTCGCCCTTGTTGTTGATCTCGTCGCAGATAGCCGGTACATAGTGCTGCCAGCAGCCTGCGCCTAAGAAGTTTAAGTTCTTGTGGCAGTCTGTATCCTTGGAAAGAACCTTCTCTACGTGTCTCTTTAACTCATACTCAGAACCAAATGCCTTCGGCAGGTTCATATTCTCTTTTAATTTTAAGATCTCCGGAACGTTTTTGTGAAGTTCCTCTAAAGAGCTCATTCCGATTTCGTGGAGCATCTCCTCCTGGATTTCCGGAACTGAGTTCGGTATGTAAGGATGGCTTGCATATCCTTTCATTGTTCTTATTCCTCCTTTAATTTCAGGTTTATATTCTGGAAAAGAGGAGGCTTGGCGTCCTCTTTCCCAATTTGTCTACTAAGCTTTGTCTTTCAGAAAAGACCTGATTAAGCGATTCCGCCTCCGTCAACTACTAAAGCTGCGCCTGTAATCCAGCTGGATAAGTCGCTTGCAAGGAAGAGAACTGCGTTTGCAATATCCTCCGGCATACCGATTCTTGCGAGCGGTCTGCCTGTGCCGCAGTCTGCCAGGTAAGCGTCCATCTGATCAGCGCCTTCCTTAACAACGCCTGTCTGCTTTCCTTCGTCACGAAGCATTGCTGTATCTGTATCTCCTGGGTTTACGCTGTTTACGCGGATGTTCTGTGGGCCGTGGTCGATAGCCATAGCTCTTGTTACGTTTACGATACCGCCCTTAACTGCACAGTAAGCAGCTGCCAGGTCGCCGCCCTTTAAGCCCCATCCGGAACCTGTGTTGATGATGCTTCCGCCGCCGTTTGCTGCCATTACCGGAATAGCGTGCTTGGAGAAGAGGAACAGTCCCTTTAATCCTACGTCAAGAACGAAATCCCACTCTTTCTCTGTCAGGTCTGCGATTGTCTTTCTTACTGTAACGCCTGCGTTGTTGTGGAGAACATCGATTCTTCCGTATTTTGCTACAACGCCGTCGATGGTTGCCTTAACCTGCTCCTCGTTTGTAACGTCGCATTTGAAGAATGTAACGTCTCTTCCTGCCTGGCGGAGCTCCTCAGCCTTCTCTTCACCCTTCGGGCTGATATCTACCATAGCTACCTTTGCGCCGTAAGCGGAAAGAATCTCAACAACGCCTAAACCGATTCCTGAGCTTCCTCCTGTTACAACTGCAACCTTGCCAGTGAGGTTTAATGGATCCTTCTTTGTAATCATAATCGTTGTCCTCCTTAAAATATTTTCATTTTAAATGATTTGCTGTTTTTAAATCGCTTGTACAGTTTGCTGAATTCCCCTGTCAGCCTGCACCGCTTTTATGACAGATTATAGAGCAAGGTGCGTGCCAAAAAATAGAAATCTTACAAATTGCTCCCGTTTAATCTCTTTTCGTTTTGGAAAAACGTCCATTTTCCCTAATAAAATTCTGTTTTTTATTTTTTTCATTTTACCTGCACCTATTTTTTTCTGCCTGGTTTTTCATTTCTATGTGACATGAAATTTGTCATATTTTCCCTGTTTTTTTGTCAAACGTCAATAGTTTGCCACATTTTTCCCTGCTATATTGTCATTATCCCCTGATTATGCTATACTCTAAATGTCAAATTAACCGTTTTGCCATTCTACATAAAGAATTTTACTTAAATATCGGAGGAAAATCATGACTCAGCTAGAAAATGTGCGCTCCGGCATTGAGCATTTCGTCTCAGCCGCAGCAGAGGCTTTCCGGGTGGAAGCTGCCATTTTTAATCAGGAATGCAGCCTGTTTTACTGTACTCCTACCTATTTAAAGAAAAAAGGCAATGCTGTTCACTATGCCTTTATTCAGGACGTGATTGTCAATGGCAGCGTCCTTGTCACTGAGCCTGGCAAGATGCCGGCCTGTATTGGATGCCGCTTTAACGAACACTGCCCTTCTACTATGGAAATTCTCTGCTGCATCCACAGCGGGACGGAAGTGGCCGGCGTTATCTCCTTTACTGCCTTTACTAAGGAAGGACAGAAGAGGATTTCTGAAAATACGGAGGTTTACTTAAACGCCATCACCAAGCTTTCCAGTCTGATCGGGGAGTATCTCCAGCAGTTTTCCGAGGGAAGCGCAGCCGCAGACACGGAAAAGCTGATAGAAAGCCTGATGTCCCTGTGCGAGCAGCCCCTTCTCCTGACCGACCCCAACGGAGTCGTGCTCCGCTACAACAGCCTGGCTGATAAGGTGCTGAAATTCTGCAACGTGTCCTCCACCAGTCTCCGGCAGATTTTCAGCGAGGACATGGCCCGCCGGATCACCTCCGGAAACGATCTGTTTGAAAAGAAGGCTTCCATTGGAGAAAATACCGCCAAGGTGACCACCCGTTCCATTTACTCTCAGAATCATCTCCACTCGATTCTGGTGAGACTGTCCAATGAATTTTATGAAAATCTTCCTGAATCCGGCGCCTTTGAGCGGCTCATCGGATCCAGCCGCGCCTTTGTCCATATCCAGAATCTGATCAAGCGGGTGGCGGACAGCCCTACGCCCATCCTGATCACAGGAGAGACGGGAACCGGAAAAGAGCTGGTGGCCCGCTCCTTCCACGAGCAGAGCCGCAGAAACAAATATCCCTTTGTGGCGATCAACTGCTCCAGTATTCCGGAAAATCTGTTCGAGAGCGAGCTGTTTGGCTATGAGGAGGGTTCCTTCACCGGAGCGAAAAAGGGCGGAAAAATGGGCCGGATCGAGATGGCCCAGGGCGGAACCCTGTTTCTGGACGAGTTAGGGGAAATGCCTCTCTCCGTTCAGCCGAAGCTTCTGCGCGTACTTCAGGAATACGAGCTGGAGCGGGTGGGCTCTACGAAGAAAATCCACCTTGACATCCGTATTGTGGCCGCCACCAACCGGGATCTGCGGGAAATGATTAAGGAGGGGAAATTCCGTGAGGACCTCTTCTACCGAATCAGCGTTATCAACGTAAAGCTGCCGCCTCTACGGGACAGAAAAGAGGATATTATCCCTATCAGCTTAAATTATCTGGAACGGCTGAAAACGAAAATGACCACCCCTCTCCGGACAATTTCCCATGAGGCGGAGCAGGCCTTTTTAAACTACTCCTGGCCCGGAAATATCCGAGAGCTTCAAAATGTGGTGGAGTACGCCGCCAATCTCTGCGACAGCGACACGCTGACGCTGGCCGATCTGCCGGAGCATATGCGCGGTCTGGAGGAATGCCCGGACACTGAAAAGCAGAAGGAAACTCCTCTTCCCGATTCCCAGGAAAAACAGATCCTCGATCTTCTCTCCGCCTACGGCCACACGCTGGAGAGCAAAAAGAAAATCGCGGCGGATCTGGGCATCAGCCTGCGGACCCTTTACCGGAAATTGAATAAAATGAATCTGTAGACGCCGCACATCCGCTTCACCGGGATGCTGTACTGAAATGACGTTAATTTGTCATCTTTGCCAGCAGGTTGACAGGAAGAATGCCAAATCTTTCTGTCAATCTTCCGGCATTTTTCATTTTGTACAGATTTTAATTTTAGTAAAATTTTTCTTTTCTGTTTTTTCTCAAAAAAATTCAAAAAACAACAAATCCCTTTAAATCCCTTTTTTACGCCGTTTCCTCAGCATTTTTAATTAAAATTTTAGGCTCTTCACAAATTATTTACACATATTTCACAAGAACTGGCATTACACTTGCTCTATAATTAGTCAACAATTCCATAAAAGGAGGAATATTGTATGGAAACTGGTTATGGTTTTCTGGCACTCGTGCCGCCTGTAGTTGCGATTTCTCTCTGCTTCGCTACCAAACAGGTATTAATCTCAATGTTCGCAGGACTGTTTGCAGGTTCCCTGATTATGTCTCACTGGAACCCATTCGCAGCCTGCGCGTTCGCCCTTGACAAAATTGCAGTAAACATGTCCGGAAACATTGTTCTGTTACTGTTCACACTGTTCATGGGTGTTGGTATCTCTTTCATCTGGAAATTAGGCGGAAGCTTCGCTCTGGCTGCAGCAGCTAAGAAGCGCTTCAAAAAACGCCGTTCCGTATGTCTTGGAACCTGGGGACTTGGAATCTGCTGTTCCGTAAACGACTGTCTGGCAGCAGCTATCGACGGAAACGTATTCCGTGATATCTGTAAAGACTACAGAATTTCTTCTGAGAAGTTCTCCTACGTTCTCGACGCTACAGCAGCTCCGGCAGCAGCATTCTTCATCTCTGACTGGATCGCTTACCAGATCGGTATGATCGGCCAGGGACTTGACGCAGCCGGCATCACAGGCTACACACCTGTAGCAGCTTACATTAAGACTCTTCCATTCAACATGTACTCTATTTTCACACTTCTCTTCGTGGGAATGCTGATGTATACAGGCCGCGACTACGGCCCAATGTTAAAGGCTGAGGCACGCTGCCTTCAGACTGGAGAGTTCAACCGTTCCGGCGCTAAGCCAATGCTTGACGTAGGAAGCGAACTTGGAGAGGCTAAGCAGACAAAGCCGATGATCCGCTCCTTCGTACTTCCGATCGTTATTACTTTTGCTGTTATCATCTTCGGTATCATCTACACAGGATGGACCAGCCCGGATCGTACAGGTTCTGGTATCATGGATATCTTCAATGTATGTGACGTACAGCTTGCTCTTTACTGGGGCTCCTTCGCAATGGCAGTTACAGGTATCGTAATCGCCCTTGCTTCCAGAATCATGACATTCGACGAGACCATGACTACTATCGTAGACGGCTTCAAGCTGATGGCTCTGACAGGTGCTATCTTGGTTCTTGCATGGTCCTTAGCAGACGTTACAAAGAGCATGGGACTTGGTGACTTCGTAGCTCACTACGTTGGCGGTGCTATCCCGACAGGATTCCTTCCTGTTCTGGTTCTTCTCTGCTCCATGTTAATCGCTTTCGCAACTGGTACTTCCTGGGGAACCATGGCTATCATGACTCCACTGGCTATTCAGTTAGGCTACGCTGTTACAGGTGATGCTGAGTTCTCCATCGGTATGTGCGGCGCTGTATTATCCGGTGCTATCTTCGGAGACCACTGCTCACCAGTATCTGATACGACGGTTATGGCTTCCCTGTTCTCAGGTGCAGACCATATTGACCACGTAGGAACACAGATTCCTTACACATGTACAGTCGGCGCAGTTATCGCTGTCCTGTATGTACTCTATGGCTTCTTCCGCATCTCCCCGGTTATCATGATTCCGGCAGGTATCATAGCTCTGTACTTCTTACAGATTATCTTACATAACATCTTCATGAAGAAGTACGGCATTGATCCAAACTACACAAAGACTATGACAGAAGATCATGTCATGACAAACTAAAGTAGAGAGATAAAAACTAAATACGAATCAAGAGGAAGCCCTGAGCCGGAAGGTTCAGGGTTTCTTTCTGCCTGCTATGCCGGAACCCATAAACCGCATCTGAACATACAAAACAGCCTGGCGCAGAAGGTATGAATCTTTCTTCTGCGCCAGGCTGCCGTCGTTTCTCCGTAATTCTCAGCTGGGGCCTCTCTCTTTTCTTCTCTCTTTTTTGAAATATTCTTCTTTCTATTCGTCCTCTGCCAGCTCCTTCACTGCCCTGACTGCCGTCTCCACCTCTTCCTCTGTGTTGAACCAGGAGAAAGAAAACCTGACGATTCCCTGCTCCACGGTTCCCAGAGACTGGTGCATCAGAGGCGCGCAGTGGGCTCCTGGCCTTGTGGCAATGCCGTAGACCGTCTCCAGCTCGTCGCTGACTCTGGAGGAATCGTAATCTCCAATGTTCAAAGATACTACTGCTGTCCTTCTGAACCGGCTCAGGCTGCTCTCAAAGTCACCGTAGACAATGACTCCCGGAATATCCTTGACGCCCTCATAGAACTGCAGCATCAGGGCGTTTTCACGGCTGTGAATATTCTCCACACCGGTCTCCTCAATAAAATCAAGAGCAGCGCTCAGTCCCGCGATTCCGTGTCCGTTTAAAGTTCCCGCCTCCAGGCGTACCGGCATCTCAGCCGGATGTTCTTTTAAGAAGCTGTGGACGCCGCTTCCGCCTCTCTTAAAGGGGGCGATATCCACGCCTTCTCTCACGCAGAGTCCTCCTGTTCCCTGAGGGCCGAACAGACCTTTATGGCCGGTAAAACAGAGCACATCAGCCTGGAATACCTCCATATCCACAGGGTACGCTCCCGCTGTCTGGGAAATATCGGCGATAAAGAGAAGGCCGTGCTTTCTGCAGAATTCTCCAATCTGTTTTAAATCTACTACATTTCCCGTTACGTTAGAGGCGTGGGTACACACCACCGCCTTTGTATTCTTTTTAAGATGCTTTTCAAATTCCTCGTATTTCAGCCTTCCCTTGTTGTCACAGGTGACAAAGGAAAGATCCGTGCCCTGTTCTGCCAGGTGAAACAGAGGTCTGAGCACAGAATTGTGCTCGAGAACTGTGGTAATCACATGGTCCCCCGGTCCAATCAGGCCGTTAATAGCGATGTTCAGACTTTCTGTGGCGTTGCAGGTGAAGATTGTCTGCTTTGGATCTCCTCCGTGAAACAGGCGGGACAGCTTCTCTCTGGTACTGAAAATAATACGGGAGGCGTCCATGGAGGCCTCGCTGGCTCCGCGGCCCGAATTGCCAAAATTTGTCAAAGCCATTGCCACAGCCTCTGCTACCTGCTTCGGTTTTGTCATGGTTGTGGCCGCATTGTCAAAATAAATCATCTTTTCTGCCTTCCTTTCCACTGCGGCTAGTACAGAATTTCCTCAAACGCTTCCCACACCAGACCTTTTTCCTCCAGAAAGCTTTTAAAATCTTCTGCGTGATCCGGGCTGGTACACCATGCCAGGCCGCAGCCAGCAGACAGTTCTCTTGGTACAGGGATCATGCGTCCCGGACGTCCCGTTTCCCTGCAGGCCTTTTCCAGGGCAATAGCATCTGCTGTGGTGTGAAACGTAATAATTAAAGTAGGTTCTTTTTTTCTCATTTTACTTTCCTCCGGGCACTCTGGCGTCTCCCGTCTTTTTTGTGATCTTCATCTGATCGTAGGTTTCCAGAAGCATGACCGCGTACTTTCTGGAGGTTCCAAGCAGATCCCTGAACTCTCCCAGGGTAATCTGCGGATTGGCCGCCAAATGCTCTCTCAGGATATTTAGCGCTCGATCCCAGTGTTCCTTGTGCATCAGCACGCCGGTTCCGGCCTTCACGAGAATTCCCTTCTTCGTCAGCTCGGAGAGCACCTGTCTGGCCTGCTTTCTGTCCTTATAGGCTCCTACCAGCTCATCGGTAGACGGAACCTCGATTCCCGCCTTTTTGTAGATATTCTCCATGTCTGTCATCATCTGGGAGGCCTCATCGGAGTAGCTGACTGTAAATCCTGCCACCGATACGACGCTTCCCTGGATAGTGATAACCTTCCTCTTCTCCAGCTCCGCTATCAGGGCCTCTGCCTTCTTTCCGCTCTTTAAGTGCATCCTCTCTGCCAGACGGCTCTTTAGCTCCTCGCGGTCCATTCCCTCCACAATGGGGTTTTCCCGGTGGAAATGGGCCAGCACCTGGTTGGCCAGCTCAGAAACCTTCTCCCAGTAGGCCTTTCCCACGAAGCTTCCGTCGTTTAAGTGAAGAATTTTCTTCTTATTCCTCAGAGTATCCAGCATCTGTTCTGCCTCGGAGACTGTCAGGTCCATCCAGGCGGCCAGATCCTCCGCCTCAGGGAACCGGCGGCTCTCCTCGTTGACCATCTGCTCCAGAATCTCCATATCCGTGCCTGTCTTTTTCAGCTTCAGGGACTCGATGACATCCTCCTGGCCTCTCTTGTGCTTGTCAGCAGCCGGATTTAACACCGTACCGCCTCCGAAGGTCTCCACTGGAGAGTAGAAACGGATAATAAATTTGTCGTTTCTCTTCACGCAGATCGGATCGTCAAACCGAAGCTGCACCAGAGCCTCCTGGCCTGCCTCCACCACGTCGCAGTCTAACAAAATTACTTTTCCGATGGCCTGGGCGGATCCGTAGCTTAAATGGACTCTGTCTCCGTTTTTCAGCTTCCTCTGGGTAGAGTCGAAAAGGCGCAGCGTGGCGTCCACCATAGTGCTGTTCACCAGAGAGCCTGGATAAGCCAGCACCTCGCCTCGGCTCAGCTCCTCCTTCTTGATTCCAGCCAGGTTAATAGCCGTTCTCTGGCCTGCACAGGCCTTTTCCTCCTTCTGGCCGTGGCTCTGAACGCCTCGAATCTTTAACAGGCGCTCCTGGGGATAGACCATCACCTCTTCTCCGGCCTCGCACATTCCCTCTATGAGCGTTCCTGTTACGACAGTTCCAAAGCCTTCCATGGTGAATACGCGGTCAATGGGAAGGCGGAACAGCTCCTTCTCCTCTCGCCGTTTGCCAGCCTGTTTTGCCATAGCGACAATCTTCTGTCTTAAAACGTCAATATTATCCCCAGTGTAGGAGGATACGCGGATCAGCTCCGCCTGCTCCAGAAAGCTTCCCTTGATCAGCTCTCTCACATCCTCCTCCACCATGTCCGCCCAGTCGCTGTCTACTGTGTCAGACTTGGTAAGGACCACGATACCCTGGCGGATCTGAAGCATCTTCAGAATCTCAAAATGCTCCACCGTCTGTGGCATAACTCCCTCGTCCAGGGCGATAACTAACAGTACCAGATCGATGCCGCCGATTCCGGCCAGCATGTTTTTGACAAATTTCTCATGGCCCGGCACGTCGATAATGCCGATATGAACGCCGTCTGTGTCAATGAGATTGGCAAATCCCAGCTCAATGGTAATTCCCCTCTTCTTCTCTTCCTTCAGGCGATCCGTGTCAATTCCGCTGAGGGCCTTGATCAGACATGTTTTTCCGTGATCCACATGGCCTGCGGTTCCCACAATTACATTCTGCATACGATTACTGTTCCTCTCTATCACAATTCTCTGCGCCGCCAAGGGCTTTTGCAATCAGAGGATATTCATCCTCCTCAATGGTCCGCACGTTCAGATAGACCGCGTCGCGGAACACATGGGCGATCACCGGAAGCTCTGCCTTTCTAAGGCATCTTTCAATCTTAGCCTCTGTGATGAATCCGCTTCTGACAGAAACGGCGTATCCGGAAATCATTACGCCAGGCGCAGAACCGCCGCCTACCTGATCCTGGCAGGCCTCCACCTGGAACAGAAAGCCTTCTGTCTCTTTCTCAAGCAGAGCTTTCAAGGCCTCCGCCTTCTTGTGAAGCTCATCGGCAGTCATGGTAAGCATCCGGAGAATCGGAATATTTTTCCTGCAGGTCGTCCGATCCAGATACTCAAAGAAGGTGGCCTCCATGGCAGAAAGCGTCATTTTGTCTACCCGGAACGCCCTGGCTAAAGGATGGGCCTTCATCCTGTCAATAAACTCCTTCTTTCCTATGATAATGCCTCCCTGAGGGCCTCCCAAAAGCTTATCTCCGCTGAAAAGCACCACGTCGGCGCCGTCCCGAAGCGCACTCTGCACCGTAGGCTCGTCCACACCGAAATCAGACAGATCGTTCATCAGGCCGCTTCCCAGATCATAGATCACCGGCAGATTCCACTGTTTTCCCAGCTCAGAAAGCTCGGAAACCGTAGTCTCCTGAGTAAAACCGATAATCTTGTAATTGCTGGTGTGAACCTTTAAAAGCGCGCCTGTGACGCCTTCCTCATAGGCGTTCACATAGTCGGAAACCTTTGTCTTGTTGGTCGTTCCAATATCTCTTAAAATTGCGCCGCTCTCCTCCATAATCTCAGGAATGCGGAAGGATCCGCCGATCTCCACCAGCTCTCCTCTTGACACAATCACTTCTTTTCCTCTGGCCATGGCAGAAAGACACAGCATGGTAGCCGCCGCGTTGTTGTTCACCACCATAGCGGCCTCCGCGCCCGTCACCTGCTTGATAATCTCCTCCACATGGCTGTGGCGGGAACCTCTGGCTCCCTTCTTCAGGTCGTACTCCAGAGTCGAATAGTGGGCGGCCGCCTCGCAGACTCCCTCAATGGCAGTATCAGACAGATTTGCCCTTCCCAGATTGGTGTGGAGCACAATTCCAGTGGCGTTAATCACCCGCCTGAGGCTGCGCTTTTTGCGAAGCTTGATCTGCTTTAAAGCGCCCTCTACAATCTCGTTCACACCTGTGGCTTCTTCAATGCTTCCCTGTAAAATTCCGTTTCTCAGCTCGTTAATCTGCTGGCGCACAGCCTCCACTACCACGCTGCGCGGCGTTTTTTCCATAAAAAAAATGAGACGCTCGTCCTGCAGCACCTCATCAATCTTAGGGATTTTTCTCAGTAATTCCTGTCTTTCTCCCATATTATATTATCCTTCCTAAATAACTATCAGATGAAAAGAAACGGAGGAGGTGGGAATCGAACCCACCCAGGGAGCTCCTAACTCCCCACAACGGTTTTGAAGACCGCGAGGCACACCAGCAACCTATCTGCCTCCTCATTCTGCATAGCTTATAATATTATATCCTATATTTAGTTTTTTGTCAAATAAAATCGAAAAAAATCATCTAAACAGTGCGGAGAAAGGAAGTTTTTTGTTCCGGAAAAGCCACAAAAAACTTTCTTTCAACGCCTGTACTGCAAGGCCAGAACTCTCAGCTTCTGCTTCTTTAACCGTTCGTTAGCCGATATATCCGGCTGCTGTCAGCAGTTCTACTGCCTTCTCCTTCTTGTCAGCCGCCATTCTGACGATTGGGCCTGTACATCCCATGCCGCTCTCAGCGTAGATGCCGTTCTTCCAGAGAACCTTAACTGCATCCTCCAGATCCATAACCTCAATGCCTGGGATCTGCTCTGTACAGATCTCCTTCGGAGGCATGGCAACCTCTTCGTCGTCCCCGTCAGACTTCTTGGTGTTGGCCTTCTTAATCTCGTCTAAGATGGACTTCAGACCAGCCTTCTCAGCCTTCTTCCACTCATCCTTTACGATCTTCTTCCAGTCATGATTGATCAGGTTTGTAGCGAACTCCATAGCGCCTGCAATTACAGGAGCGCCGGAAGCTCTGGAAACGATCATAACCAGCTTGTCAAAGTCTGGGCCGATTCCCGGGCCGTAGCCGAAGCCTAAGGACTCGTAGCTTCCGCCTGTTGTGTAAGCGGAGAAGATCTTTGTCATCAGGTTTCCTGTCAGGGAATCCATAACCATAACGTCTGCGGAAGCGCCTAACAGGTCGTTTCCTCTCATTACGATTCCGCCGTCTGCACGGGCAGAGTCAGCGAAATGAATGTCATAGCCATTCTCTTTTAACTGAAGCAGGTACTTCTCTGTCTGTCTTGCGCCGTCAATGTTGGCAATACCAACGGTCGGGTTCTCGATTCCGTCTGCCTTGGCTGCAATGATACCATAGATAGCATTCTTAACCATAGCAGAAACACGATCTGTGTCAGAGGTTCCTGTAGTTGTGGCCAGATACATGGCCTTTCCCATACCTGGGGTAATGATTTTTCCAACAGTAGAAACGCCTACCGGGAATGGATAGTGCATGGTAACGGCAGCGTCAATCTCGCCGGATTCCAGCAGCTCCTCCATCTTTTTATGAATATCTTCCCCTTCGATCATGTAAGGGGTGAGTCCCTTCCTTACTGCCAGCTCAAAGGCTCTGTCAATGTTCTCCTGGCCGTGCTCGCTGCCCTCGCAGGCAAATCCGATCACTGCCTTCTTGCCATAACGGCCTGTCTCAAGAGCATCGGCAACTTCCAGAAAGGTCTCTGCGATCATTTTCTTAATCTTTGCTTCAGACATAATTTTTCGTCCTTTCCAGATATTTTACTGCTCTTCCAGAAGTCCCTTTGCGAATTCTTTCATAGCCTGGCCGATCATGGACTTGATCTGCTTCTCATCTACAGCCTGTCCGTCGTCAGCGCCGGAGCCGTCGTTTGCCTCAACTACGAAGGAGATACCGTCGAACAGGTTTGTCATTCTTCCAAGGAAGAGGCTTCCCTTTCCGATAATCATGGCTCTCTTTGTCTCGCCTGCAAGGATCTCGTCTCTTAATGCGCCCATGTACGGAACACCAGACGGGATGTGGCCCTGTGTCGGAGCCCAGCCAACCATACCGTGCTCGCTTACGAAGGAAGCGATCTCATTTCTCTGAAGCTCGCCCTTCTTTACGCCTAATGCAGCGATCATCTTGTAGTTAGCCTCTGGAACGTCTCCTGCTCCTGCCGGCTTTGTGATATCTGGGTTCTGCATCTCAGGTGAATACTTGTCAATGTCAAGGATCTTCAGACCAGCTGCCTCAAGCGGAGCTGTTACGAGAGAAGAAATTACGTTCTGAGGAGCAGCGCCTGTTCCGATTGTGTGGCGGCCGATGATATCTGTACGGAGTACAGGGCTTACGCCGTCGTTTGCGCTGATTAATACAGAGAAGCCTGCTACGCAGTCCTCAAGTACCGGAACGCCCTTCTTCACATGATCCTTAGCGTTCATACCCAGCTTAGCTGTACATCCGCCGGCTGTTACAACTACGTTCTTGAATGCGCCGGACTGTACCAGAGCAGCTGCGTGAACGATAGCGTGTGCCGGTCCTGCACAGAAGCCTCTTACGTCGGATCCAGTAGCGTTTGTGAAACCTGCAACCTCAGCAGCAGCCTTGGCAAAGTTTCCGCCGCCTCTCTGGTTCATATCGCCGCAGGCCTCCTCGCAGCAGTCGATAACGTAGTCAATCTCGTTCGGATCTACTCCGCCCTTCTTTACTAACTCGATCAGAGCCAGTACGCTGGATGCCTTGGCAACGATGTTCTCAAGCATGGTGTGAGCGGAGAGGTTTACGTCAACGTCGTGAGCTCTCTTGATAGCACCCACTAATTTTCCGCCGTCGTAAAGAGGCTCGGAATGCTCGCCCTCTACTAAAGCCTTGATGTCGTCCTCTGTAGACTGATTTCCGTCTAATACTGCTAACTGCTCGTCTGTCAGGATGTTGAGAGCAGCTAATTTCTCCTTAACGGAAGCAGCAAAAGCCTTCTCAAGGTGTACTAACTCAAATACGTCGCAGATCTGCATCAGTCCGTAGAACTCGTCCTGCGGCATAATCTGGCCGTATTTTCCGTCTCTCTTCGCATTCTCCCACTTTGTGTTGAAGAATGGGAACTCGATTCCTCTTAAAGCCTCTGGCTTCTCGTTTCCGATGTAAATCTGGTTCGGAAGGTAGGAAACTGCATCCTCAAAGCTTCTTAAGTGCTTTGGAAGCTCCTTTAAGTATTCAGAATCAGGATTTACAATCTTCTCTGTAGTCTGTGTGGTTCCGTTCTCAAGAACCATATCCGGAACTACTGCAAGTACATAGCTTGCTCCTTTTAATACAGGATAACCGCCCATGTTATTCACCTCATATATGATTTAAATTTAAAAATTGTTCCATATTTAAGAATTTCCCGGCAGAACATCGTCCGCCGGGAAATATACGCGAGCGCTTAAAGGCGCGCTCAATTAGAGGTATTTACAGAACTCATCACGGATGGAAGACATCTCGTTGTGAATGTCATCAACATCCATAACCATCTCCATCATGCTGATCTGGTCGTCGTAAACACCAGGATCTACTTCTGCCTTAATTTCATCCTCACAAATGTGATATACGGTAAGTCCCAACTGGACTCCTGCCAAAGGACCTGCGAAAGTTGGATCTCCTGCTGTTACAGTCTCAGCGGCGAGGCCTGCTGCCTCTCCCTCTGCTGCACCGAGAATTACTACTACATTCTCTGCACCGTACTGCTCTGCGAAATCTTTTACTCTCTTCTGGTTCTCCAGATCCATGGCACCTGCGGACGTTCAGACGAAGCACTCCGTAGAGGAATAAATAACCTCAGCGCCGGCTGTCTTGACACACTCTTCAATAGCCGGGCCCGGAATTCCGTCACGGTCGCCAATGATAATGGTTTTTTTACCGTTTAAAATTGCCATTTCCGATTCCTCCTTCTTCTAATTTTTTGTATAGACACCACTTTCGTGGGTTCTAGCGGAACTATTATATCACAAACCAGGCTGTTTGCCCAGCTTGTCCTGCTGGAAACTCGAAAGATTTTCAGCAGTTTTTTCAATGTAAATGCAATGAAGCAATCCTGATTACAGGTTAGCCTTAATCATAGCCTCTACGTTCTCTGGTGTTGCGTCGTCCTTTACGCACTCAGCAACTTTCTCGCCACCCTTGTAGATAGCGATAACCGGAAGGCCTAATACCTTCTGTCCGATAGCCAGACGGCGGGCTTTCGTAGTGTTCAGGGAAGTGAATTTAATATCCTTTCCATAAACATCTTCCATAGCATGAATATGTGGCATTAAAGCCTGGCATGGAACACAGCCGTCTCCATAGAAATCAACTAAAACGGTTCCTTCTGCTTTTAAAACTTCCTCTTCAAAGTTTTCCTTTGTTAAATCAACCATTTTCTTTCACCTTCCCTATCTGAATTTTGCTTTCACTTACAAATTCCCCATTCACTGGAACGGGAATCGCCGCGGAAAACCCGAACTCCGCTTCGCTGCGTTTGAGTGGCGGTAAATTTCAACACTACCGTGTGTGAAATTTACCTTTATTCCATCTCTGCGATATACTTTTCTGCCTGCTGAGCAGCGATAGCGCCGTCAGCGGCTGCTGTTACTACCTGTCTTAAAGACTTAACCCGGACGTCTCCTGCCGCAAAAACACCGGGGATATTGGTGTGCATGTTGTCGTCGGTCTTGATGTAACCGTTCTCCATGTCAATCACACCCTCAAACAGATCGGTTCTCGGAATATATCCGATGAAGCCGAATACGCCGAACATTCCGTCCTCCGGATCAGCCTCTACTCTTGTGATCTCGCCTGTCTTGACGTTCTTAACAGTCATAGCGGAAAGGATCTCGTCTCCCTCAAGTCCGTCTACTACTGTATCCCACATAAAGTGCAGCTTCGGATTCTTGAATGCCTTCTCCTGGATGGATTTTGCAGCGCGCAGCTCGTCTCTTCTGTGAATGATTGTAACCTTTCTAGCGAACTTTGTAAGGTACATAGCCTCCTCTACAGCGGAGTCTCCGCCGCCGACTACGAATACCTCGAAGTCCTCGAAGAAGTTAGCGTCACAGGTAGCGCAGAAGGAAACTCCCTTGCCTACGAACTCGCCCTCTCTCTTGCAGCCGATTGGACGCGGATAAGCGCCTGTAGCGATGATTAAGCACTTGCACTCATACTCGCCCTTTGTTCCGTACAGCTTCTTAACCGGACCTTCTAACTCAACCTTGTTGATTGTATCTGTCACGCGCTCTGCGCCGAACTTCTCAACCTGCTGTGTCATACGTGCGATTAAGGAAGGACCGCTCTCGCCTTCTACCTTCTGTCCAGGATAGTTTTCAATTTCGTCTGTAATTGCGATCTGTCCACCGTCTTTTGCCTTCTCGATTACGAGAGTGTCAAGACGATATCTTCCGGAATACAGACCGGCAGCCAGTCCGCCAGGACCAGCGCCTAAGATAATTACGTCATAAATCTTGCCCATCTCAATTTCTCCCTTCACAGCCCCCGTTTCCGGGGGCCGCAAATTATCTTCATCAGAAAGCGTACCGTCCCGCTCTCAGATTACTTCCATTCAAAAACCGTCTGGTCGTCAACCGGAGTCTGTAACGCTTCCAGAGCCTTTCCAACGATCTTTCTTCTGATATCTTTCTCTTCCTCGAGGGAAAGAGCAGGGTTTCCAAGTGGATGAGGAATAGCAATGGCCGGAACAATTCTGTTTGCTCCAACTGTAAGTGAAATCGGAACTACTGTTGCAATATGAACTACAGGAATTCCATAAGCCTCAATGCCTTTTACCATCGTTGCACCGCAACGTGTACAGGTGCCTCAGGTAGAGGTGAGGATAACCGCGTCAACATGGTCATCAACCAGTTTCTGTCCGATTTCCTTAGCGTACTTGCTTGCGCTTGCTACTGCTGTTCCATTACCAACTGTGGTATAGAAATATTTGTGGAGGCTTCCAATCTTGCCTTCCTTGATAAACTCTTCAACGATATCAACAGGAAGAACACGGTCAGCATCCTGGTTAGCATATACTGGATCGTATCCGCCGTGAGCTGTCTCGTATGTCTCCTCTGTCAGATCCATAACACCCTCGATGTCGTACTGTCCGTACTTGGAAGCACTGGAGGACTCAATGTGATCTGGGTTGCCCTTCGGAACGATACCGCCGGAAGTTACTAAAGCGATCTTAGCGTGAGCCATATCCACGATTGCTGCGCCTGGAGCTACACGGTCGAAGCTTGGCATTGGGTACTCTGTTTCATACTCTTTGCCGTTTAACTTCTTAACGAGCATCTCAACGGCACGCTCAGCACCGCGCTTGTCCTCGAAGAAGTTTACACGCTTGCCGTTCGGCATGTAGTTGTCTTCCTTGGAAGAGCCAATCTTCTCGCCCTTAACAAGCTTAAGAGCTAAAGGAGCCATCTTCTTAACAGCGTCTCTCATACCAGCTGCGCTGTTCTTTGTCGGGCACATATATACCTTGTTCTTGTACATATCAGCGCCTGGGTTCTCCTTGTACATACCTGTTACTACAGGAAGTCCAAGCTGCTCCTTAACTGCTGCTGCTACTGTACCGCAGGCAACGCCGTAACGTCCAGCGTTGAATGCAGGTCCGCAGATAACGCCGTCCGGCGCTTTCTCTTTGATCATATTAAGAACAGTCTCTGTAGCAGAGTCTACGTTCTCGTTGAAGTAAGAGTCTCCGCAGATAACAGTTGCGATAATCTCAGCTTCCTCACCGAATGCCTGATTGAATGCAAGTCCAGGACCTACAACTCCATCTCTTACCTCTGGTGCATAGTCAGCTTTCTCCTCGCCACCGATATTTGCGAAAAACTGATTAATATAATGGACAAATTTCAGTTTTCCCATGATTTCCTCCTATCTGGCGCTTAACTTATTGAAGCCCATCTCGTTTGTAGCTCCGGTGATAACCTGAAGCTCTGCTACGATGGATCCGTCTGCCTGTAAGCTTCCGTCGAAACCTCCGGCAATAATATCTGCAACTTCCGGATATCCGATAACTTTGTCCTTCGGCTCCAGAGTGATTACCATGTTTGCGTTTCCGCCTGTAACAACTGCGTCTGCTGCTGCATCTGCATCTGCTAAGGACTGGGAAGCGCCGTCGCGTCCTGCGTACTCGTCTGTGATGATAACAGTCTTAACGCCCTGGCCCTCGATCTTCTTGCAGTTCATGATAAGGTCTGTATCCGGGTTTCCGAATCCCTCCTGGGAAACGATAGCGCCGTCAACATCTAACCACTTGCAGAGCTTGGAAGTCCAGTCAGAGGAACGCATCTTGTCTGCCAGGTAAACGTTCTCGTTTGTGATGATAACGCCTACGAAGTTTAATGTCTTTCCGTGCTGATCAAATAAGGATTTGATAACCGGGTTATTTAAGTGGTGGTAGGATGTATTCTTATCGCATGCGGATACGCAGTTACCGCTTAAGATAGCTCCGTCCATTGTCTCAGTCGGGTTAATGATTGTCGGCAGAGACTGCTTCATATCAACGCCATATACGTAAGTATCGTGCATCAGTCCCTGGCTCTGAAGCATTAACACATAAGCGACTCTAGGAAGGTTCGGGTACTTAGCAAGTCCCTCCTTCACTGTCTCTGTCTCGTATGTCTCAATCTCCTCAGCCTCGATCTCCTTAGCCAGCTTTCCGATGTAGTCAGCTGCCTTTAAGCCTGCCATGCGGACTGCTTTCTCGTGAGCGTGCTTCTGGATATCGTCAACCGGCTCGCAGATAACAACCAGGTTGTTTAACTTGGAGAATGGTGTGTACTCAGCTCCAGTTCCGCACATGTCGATGATTCCCTCCTGGAAACCAACGATCTTTCCTGTTGTAACAACTGCGGATCCGCGGAGTACGTTAGTTCTTCCGCTTCCAACAGTAGCAACCTTGGAAATCATACCCGGGAACATAGCTCCCTCTCCGCTTACCTTTACTCGTGGCTCAATAACATCCTTTACAGGCATAATGCGAACGCTCTCGCCTGGTCTAGCGATGTCAAACTCTACAGATTTCAGGTTCTCATCCTCAAGAAGAAGAGCCCTTAACTCATCTGCATTCACATAGATAACTCCATTCTCCACTTTGGACTCCGGACCAAACTGGATGTCTTTTACAGGAATAATACCTAACTCAAGTTTCATGAATGCCTGACCTCCTTTTCTTATTTTTGTATTTGCGGCAGAAGATTTACTCTTCGCTTTATAAATATAGCAAGTAGTATGCCATATTTTTCAAATATTGTGGAAGCGGTAAAAAAATATCTTTTTTCCTGGTAAAACCTCTTGATTTTACTAGCTTTTTCTAAGTCCTCCCCCGCATAAATTTTTTATGCGCCGCTTCTTCCGGGAGATTCCAGCCGCTTCAAACCGGCTTTCCAGGTGTTTTTTTCTGGCAACTTTGGCAACTTTGCCATATATCCTGTCACAAGTTTGACATTTATCGCCGCTTAGATGGCAATTTTCAGGATTTTCCTGTCAATTTTCAAAAAACCTCTGTTTTTTAAACAATCCTGTCAATCGCTCCGCTGATCAGTTCCAAATCCACCTGTCCAAAATCTCTGACAATGGATTTCTCCCAGTTTCTGACTGGATGATCGCTGAGAAACTTCCTTGTCATAAGCACTGCATCCTCAATCATCAGCTCGTTTTCAATCATCTCGTTTCCATCCATCTTTTCATCGGAAACCAGAACCGTTCGAAACGGGGTCTGATTGGGCTTAATACTTCCTGCCATAGGGTGTGTCTCAATTCTGTATCCCTTCTGTACGTAATCCCTGACTTTCACCAGCACGTCCAGGTAGGATCCATCCTCCAGATAATCTACCTTTACCCGGTTCTGATACTTCTCAAAACACAGGCCGTTGTTCGTAACTAACAGATACATGTCTTTTCTCCTGTTGTCTTTCATTCGGCGGATACCCCGCTTTTTTATTATACGTCAAAACGCACGAATAATAAAGTGATTTTTTGTATGTTTTTTACTTTCCATACAACAAAATATGACAGAAAACTTCTCTTTCCCTGTTATCTTCAAAAAAAGGCACAAAAAGGAGGCGGACTCTGTCCGGCAGTTTTTTGTCTCCCGCCGTCCAGATGCCGCCTCCGCTTCCTGTCTTCTATGGTCTTATCAGCTGTCCTGCCTCTGTCATCTTCTCCGCAATCTCGTACATATTGGAAACAGCTCCTACCTGAAGCTTGTCCTCCAGCCCCAGATGCTTTAAGCAGGTTCCACAGGTCAGAATCTCAACGCCCTGTTCTGCCATGTACTTTAAGTCCTCCACGGACTCGCTTCCCTCTGCTGTCAGTTTCGCTCCTCCATTGTAAAACAGGATTGTTTCAGGGAGCGCGTCCTGACGGCTCAGAGCGTAGATAAATCCTTTAATCAGAATCTTTCCAAGCTCCTCCTCCGGCTCTCCCATCTTGTCGGAAGCAATGACAACTACTCTTCCCTTCGCAATGTGATTTTCCACGATCAGGTCCTCCTGCGCCGTCTCCTGTCCCTCTGTGCTCTGAGCTTCTGCAGAGCCTCCCTCTGCCGGTGTGAACACAACAGCAAACTCCTTGTCAGAATGTTTGTCACTTGACACGTCCATTCCCTCATGCCCTGCCAGCTTTGTCAAATTCTGGACTGCGATTTCGTTGTCAACCAGCACGGTCACCGCCTCTGCCCGGTTCAGTTCCTCCAACAGTTTTTTTGTCTCAATTACCGGCATGGGACATGCCTTTCCTCTCATATCAAGCAGCTTCATCCGTCTGTGCCTCCTGTGTATTCATTTTGCTCATTTTTTTAGCGCCAGTGTACAGGAGACGTTCCAAGTCTCTTGTATACTGACGCTATTATACGGCTGTCTCTTCTGCCCTGTCAATTATCCCAGGCCCCGCTTCCGGGAAGTGTCAATTGATTTTTTCTATAAACATTTTTTATTATTGATAAAACCTTTAAACTCTTCTTTAGTAATTAATTCCGTTCACTTCCAGAACGCCGTCTCTCACGCCGAAGTTGATGTTGGCTGAACCTCCGTCAGAAACGGAAAATCCTGCCATGCTGGGCTGCATATTTTCTGTATCGGCATTGGCAGCTGACTTTTTAAGCTCCTCTGTAAAGATCGCTTCGGCTCCCAGAGCAAGAAAGTCCTCTCTTGTCTTCACGTCATTTGCATTTTCAATGTCCACATAGACGGGAAATGCCGTCAGATCGGCCAGCGCTTCCAGATCCTCAGCCGCTACTGCCTCTTTAATCTTATCTGCAAACTCAGCGGCCGCCCTGCTGTCCACAGCGAAATTGTCCTCATATCCGCTGGATGTCTCAAGCGTCTCGGATGCTGTGGTCTCCTCTGCCTTCTCATTTTTGCCGCAGCCTGTCACTGCAAATGATGCCGCCGCGATTGATACCAGCAGCGCCGCTAAAGTAAGGTTTGTTTTTTTCATAATATTTTCCTCCATTTTCTTTATTTTTCTGCCATTTACGGTTGAATTTCAAATTCTATCTCTCCGGACGAACCGGGCGCGATTTCATATTTTTCAAAGGCAATGACAGGATTTCCGGCTTCGTTGACATAGAATTTTGCATCCTCTGTGATTCCGGAAAATCCGCCTTCCTCCTCTGTCCAGAAAACCTCTCCCGCTTCTTTTCTCTGAGCAATCTGCTCTCTGATGTCTGTATTGACAGCTTCCACATAATCTTTTCCGAAGAAATCGGCAAGAGTTACTCTCTTTCCTGTGTTCACGTCGATATTGTAATACCTAGACTCGCTATAGGCGGTGGTCCAGCTCTCCCTTCCCCGTACGATGAAGGAAAGGTACTGATCCGTCTGTGATTTAATCTCATAGCCTACGTTAATCTGTATTTTGTGGGCTTCCCACTCTTCTTCCGGCCCGCCTGTATCAAGAAACGCTTTTCTGTACTCGTCTGCATATTGTCTGCAGAGATCATAAATCTGCTGGTTGACTTCATCCACCTGGATTCCTGTCTCTGTCTGAATCATGTCGATGGTTGGAACCTCCACCGCGATTCCGATTCCATTCTTCTCCGCCTCATAGTTTCTGAATGTCAGTACCCTGGCCAGCGTTCCAATCACCGGAAGCTGCGCAGCCTCCTCAGCAAAAGCGGTACTGGTATTTAACGCTGTGGTAAAACCACGCATACGGCCGCAGCGGCTGCTGCCGTGTTCCTGAACCACCTCTTTCTGTGGCTCAGCTGAATCATCTTTTCTCTGGCTCTGGACTTCGCTATCTCCTTTTCGATTCTGATATTCAGCTCGTCAGGAATCTTTACATTCTCATAATCTTTCTTCATATCTTCTAACCGCCTCATTCGTCCACCTCCTGGATCGATTCCTTTAAGCTTTTAAGGCCTCTGTAAAGCTTCGTCTTGACTGTGCTCAAATCGATTCCTGTAATCTCCGAAATTTCCTTTAACGACAATTCTTCAAAAAATCTGAGTTTTATGATTTGCTGCGTACCTTCCTCTAAATCCTCCAGCTCTCTGGCTATCTCTTCTTCTGGTTCATATCCCCGCTCCTCGTATATTTCTTCTGCGCCGGGATAATCTTCTGACAGCAGAAATTTCTTTCTCTGCCTCATAATGTCAATACTTTCGTTAATTAAAATTCTGTAAAACCACGTCCGGACGGCTTCCGCGTTTTTTAGATTTCTGTAGGACTCCAATGCCTTGCAGACTGTGTTCTGAACTGCATCCAGGGCGTCTTCTTCATTTTTAACATAGCTGTATGCCACCCGGTAAAAACGGTTTTGATTTTCAGTGATGCAGCTGATCAGCGTTTCATATAATGTCTCTTTCATGGGTACCTCTCTGTCTGCAGCTCAGCCACTACACTCATTTTCCTGCGCTCCTTTCCGTCACTGCAGTGTTCTTATTTCATTCTATTTATTAGACTGTTTTCTGCCGCGAAAGGTTTCAAATCAGCAAATTATGTATTCCAGAGAGCAAAAAAACAGGTTCCGGCAAAGAATTTCTTCTCTGCCGGAACCTGTTTTTTTATATTTAAGATTACTGCTCTCTGATCTCGCTGTGGAATTCCTGTAAGGATTTCACGCCCAGATGGCCGTTTTTCTTAATGGTTCTAAGAGCCTGAACCGTAGCCTTGGCTGCCGCCATGTTTGTAAAGTAAGGAATCTTGCCCTTAACAGCTGCCTTTCTGATGTAGCTGTCGTCGCCCATACCCTTTCTGTCCAGAGGAGTATTGATAATGATGTCTACCTCTCTGTTTGTAATCTTATCCAGGATGTTCGGACGGCCCTCGTCAATCTTAGCTACCTTCTTGGCCGGAAGTCCTGCAGCTACCATAATGTCGCAGGTTCTTCCTGTTCCCATCAGCTCGAAGCCGCACTCGTGGAAGCCGTTGGCTACCTCGATGAGCTCTGCCTTGTCCTTGTCGTTGACGCTTAACAGAACGGTTCCCTTAGCTGGAAGTCTTGTCTGAGTCGCCTCCTGCGCCTTGTAGATAGCCTCTCCTACGTTGGCGGACATGCCCAGAACCTCTCCTGTGGAGCGCATCTCCGGTCCTAATACCGGGTCAACCTCTGGGAACATCTTGAACGGGAATACAGGCATCTTCACACCGTAGTGAGGAATTTTCTTCTCCTTTAACTCCGGAACCGGTGAAGGACGTCCTGTCAGGTAGGAAGTCATAATGTCTGTAGCCAGCTTAACCATCTTGATGTTGCATACCTTGGATACGAGCGGCACAGTTCTGGATGCTCTCGGGTTTGCCTCCAGCACGTAAACCTCGCCGTCCTCGATAGCGTACTGCATGTTCATCAGACCTACTACGTGCATCTCCTTCGCGATTCTGCTGGTGTAATCCTTGATTGTCTCTACCTGGTCGAGAGTCAGATTTCTGGACGGAAGGATACATGCAGAGTCTCCGGAGTGGATTCCTGCCAGCTCGATGTGCTCCATAACAGCCGGAACGAATACGTTCTCGCCGTCGCTGATAGCATCTGCCTCACACTCGGTCGCATGGTGAAGGAAACGGTCAATCAGAATCGGGCGATCCGGTGTCACGCCTACTGCCTGCTGCATATAGAAGGACAGCGCGTTATCATCATGAACAACCTCCATACCGCGTCCGCCTAATACGTAGGAAGGACGAACCATAACCGGGTATCCAATCTTGTTGGCAATGGCAAGAGCCTCGTCTACATTGACAGCCATACCTGACTCAGGCATCGGAATGTTTAACTTATCCATCATCTCGCGGAATAAGTCTCTGTCCTCTGCCATGTCGATAGTCTCCGGAGTTGTTCCAAGGATGTTTACGCCGTATTTCTTAAGATCAGCTGCCAGATTTAACGGAGTCTGTCCGCCGAACTGAGCAATCACGCCAAGCGGTTTTTCCTTATGGTAGATGCTTAATACATCCTCCAGTGTCAGCGGCTCAAAATACAGCTTGTCGGAGGTATCGTAGTCTGTAGATACTGTCTCCGGGTTGCAGTTTACGATAATGGTCTCAAATCCCAGCTCCTTCAGGGCTACTGCAGCGTGTACGCAGCAGTAGTCAAACTCGATACCCTGGCCGATACGGTTCGGGCCGCCGCCGAGAATCATAATCTTCTTATTGTCTGTACACGGGCTCTCGTCCTTAATGTGGTAGCTGGAGTAGTAGTATGCAGAATCCTCTGTTGAGCTTACGTGTACGCCTTCCCAGCCTTCCTCAATGCCTGCCTCTGTTCTGGCATCGCGGACTGCCTCCTCGGAAATCTCCAGAAGCTCGCTTAAATATTTATCAGCAAAGCCGTCTAACTTGGCCTGGCGCAGTACCTCAACCGGAGGAACCTGTCCCTTATACTTGAGAAGAGCTTCCTCTTCCTCCACTAATTCCTTCATCTGGGCAATGAAATAGCTCTTAATCTGTGTCAGATTATGAAGTTCCTCCACTGTAGCGCCCTTTCTTAAGGCCTCATACATGATGAACTGGCGCTCGCTGGAAACTGTGTGGAGCATGGAGAGCAGCTCCTTCTTGCTCTTTCCTTCGAAGCCTGCGTGGCCTAAGCCGTAGCGGCCTCTCTCCAGGCTTCGGATTGCCTTCTGAAGGGCTTCCTTGTAGGTCTTTCCGATACTCATAACCTCGCCTACAGCCTTCATCTGTGTGCCTAATTTATCCTGGGAACCTTTGAATTTCTCAAATGCCCAGCGCGCGAACTTGATAACAATGTAATCGCCGGACGGAACGTACTTATCGAGGGTACCGTACTTTCCGCATGGAATCTCGTCCAGTGTCATGCCTGTAGCCAGCATAGCGGATACAAGGGCGATTGGGAAACCTGTCGCCTTGGAAGCAAGGGCTGAGGAACGGGAGGTACGCGGGTTGATCTCAATGACAATATCACGGTCTGTCTTCGGATCGTGAGCCCACTGCACGTTGGTTCCACCGATAACCTGGATAGCCTCTACGATCTTGTAGGACTTCTCCTGAAGACGCTTCTGAACCTCCTCGGAGATAGTCAGCATCGGTGCGGAACAGAAGGAGTCTCCTGTGTGAACGCCGACTGGGTCGATGTTCTCGATAAAGCAGACTGTGATCATGTTGTTCTTGGAGTCACGGACAACCTCTAACTCCAGCTCTTCCCATCCCAGAATAGACTCCTCGACGAGAACCTGTCCTACCATACTTGCCTGAAGACCTCTGGCGCAGACAGTCTTTAACTCCTCTACGTTATATACAAGGCCGCCGCCCTCGCCGCCCATGGTATAGGCCGGACGAAGCACAACCGGATAGCCTAACTTATCGGCAATCTCCAGAGCCTGGTCTACCGAGTAGGCAACCTCACTTCTGGCCATCTCGATTCCAAGGCTTTCCATGGTCTCCTTGAACTCTTCTCTGTCCTCACCGCGCTCGATAGCGTCTACCTGAACGCCGATTACCTGTACGTTATATTTGTCAAGAACGCCTGCAGCCGCCAGCTCGGAGCACAGGTTTAATCCTGACTGTCCTCCCAGGTTCGGAAGAAGGGCATCCGGACGCTCCTTTGCAATGATCTGCTCAAGACGATCTACATTCAGCGGTTCAATATAGGTAACGTCTGCTGTCTCCGGATCAGTCATAATCGTAGCCGGGTTGGAATTTACCAGCACAATCTCATAGCCAAGCTTCTTAAGAGCCTTACATGCCTGAGTTCCAGAGTAGTCAAACTCACATGCCTGTCCGATGATGATTGGACCGGATCCAATAATCATTACTTTGTGAATGTCATTTCTTCTCATGTTTTCTCCCTCTCATTGTCACCAGTTTGCGTTTACTTTCTTTGTGTCTGCCAGAGCCTCCTCACATTCAGGCCCTAGTTAACCATTATCAGCATTATAATAGAAAAATCAGACTCTGTAAATAAAAAATTTTAGTTTTGATGTAGAATTTTGTCTTCCATTTTTCTGGTTTTTGTGCTATACTGACAAGGATATAGTGGGGTATTATTTCCGGCTGGCGGCTCTTATGGCAGACAGGCCGGTTTTCTTTTATTCGACAGAGAGAGGGATAGGATGAACAGACTTCAGATTGTAATTATAGACGGCCAGGGCGGCCGTATGGGGAAGGGAATTGTGGAGCAGTTAAAAAAGCGGTTTCCGGAGCTTCCTCTCACCGCCGTAGGGACTAACAGCATCGCCACCGCAGCCATGATGAAGGCCGGAGCCGACTGGGGCGCCACAGGAGAGAATCCTGTGGTGGTAAACAGCCGCTCGGCAGATGTCATCATCGGGCCTGTGGGCATCGTCATCGCCGACGCTCTGCTCGGCGAGGTGACAGAGACTATGGCGGCGGCTGTGGGGAAAAGCCCGGCCCACAAGCTTCTGATTCCTGTCAGCCACCGCTGCAGCCACACGGTCGTAGGCTGCAGAGAGCTTTCTCTCTCCGAGTACATCAGGATCGCCTGCGACGAGGTGGAACGGATGCTTGCAGAGGAGAACCATTTATAACCTGCTTCTCACCGCAGGTTTTTCATGAACTGCGTCTCATAATAAAAATTCCACAGCGGCCAGACACCGTCAAAAGGCAAAAGGCAGATACAGGACTTCACCCTGGATGGGTACGTCCTGCATCTGCCTTTTTTATTTTTCGCATTCTGATTGACAGGTTCTGAACCTCTTACAGCCGGTTCTGGTGCCAGATTCTGCCTTCTTCCTTATCGTGCAGAACCTGGGCTTTTAAGTCCTCCACCGAATCAAACTTTTTCTCCGGGCGCATGAAGGTCAAAAGTCTCACCTTCACGTCCTTCCCATAAATATCTCTTGTCCAGTCATAGATATGGGTTTCCACGCCTGCAGGATGCTCTCCTTTGATAGTGGGCTTTCTGCCGATATTTGTGATTCCAGGATAGAGCTTTCCATCAATCTCCACCTCCGACAGATATACGCCGAAGGCTGGCAGATGCTTCTGGGACGGCGGAAGCAGATTTACGGTGGGAAATCCCATGCCGGTTCCCAGATGTTTTCCGTGAACCACGCGGCCCTGGATAGAATACGTATAGCCTAACAGTTCGTTAGCCTTCTCAATTCTTCCGGCGGCCAGCTCCTCCCTGATGTAGGTGCTGCTGATTTCCCGTTCTCCGTCCATGGCTTTTTCCACGACAGTTAAGTCATAGCGGAATTTTTCTGCATTGGCCTTTAAAAACGCTACGTCTCCGCTCCGGTTCCGTCCAAAGTGAAAATCTGTGCCTGCCACAATGGCCTCTGCGTTCATCTGTCCCTTTAGTACATGAACGACAAACTCCTCCGGGCTCATGGAAGCCACCTGCTCATTAAATGGGTATTCCACCAGATAATCGACGCCTGCGTCTCTCAGATTCTCATACCGCTCCTCATTTGTGGTAATCATGGTCTGGAGCTTCTTCCGAATCAGGGTTCCCGGAGCCGTCTCAAAGGTGAAAACAGCCGTCTTGCAGCCTTTTTCCCTGAATCGAAACAGCTCCTCCAGAAGCTTTTTGTGGCCTCTGTGAAGTCCGTCAAATTTTCCAAGGGTAACGGCTGTCGGCTCTTCAATCTGAAATTCCCTGGTTCCTCTGATGTATTCCATGGCTAGTCTCCTCCCAGAAAAATTTTCCTTGGCTTCCACTTCTTTTCAGACGCCCTGTACTCGTAAACTCCGATAAAACGGCCGGATCCGTCATACACACGGCACATGCTGCCGTCCTGTTCCGGCGTATCCTGCCCTGCGTCCGGTTCCCACCGCCCTCTGGCCTGGCTTTTTAAGAAAAAGTTGCCGTTTGATAAAAGCCTGTCCAGCGTTTCATCCTCCGAATAAAAGGCCGGAAAATGAGAAAACATCTGATCTACCGGAACAATCCTCTCCTGGACAGTCCCTTCCTTCACAAGCTCCTCCATCTGGGATAAGGTCAGACTGTCCTTTACCAGAAACCGATCCACCTGGGTCCGGAGCAGATGCTCCATGCAGGCGCCGCACCCCAGCTTCTCTCCGATATCATGGCAGAGAGTTCTGATGTAGGTTCCCTTGGAGCAGTGAACCGTCATGGTCACTCTTGGCAGCTCCATCTTATCAATCGAAAGACTGAAAATTTCCACCGGCCTGGCCTGGCGCTCTACCTCTTTTCCCTCTCTGGCCAGCTCATAGAGCTTTTTCCCATTCACCTTGAGAGCAGAGTACATGGGCGGAATCTGGTGATACAGCCCTATGAAGCTCTCTGCAGCCTCTGCAGCGGCAGCCTCGTCCACTCCCTCTGTGCTTCTCTCTGAGAGAACGGTTCCCGTGGTATCCTGGGTATCCGTGGAAACTCCTAACAGCATCACCGCCTGGTAGGTCTTCGTCTTGTCTGTCAGCATGTCGCAGAGCTTCGTTCCTTTTCCCAGGCATACGGGGAGAACTCCCTCTGCTGCCGGATCAAGCGTTCCTGTATGGCCGATTTTTTTCTGCTTTAAAATTCCGCGGAGCTTGGCCACCACGTCGTGGGAGGTGTAGCCAGGCTCTTTGTAAATATTGATTACTCCGTGAAACATTTATGTTCTGCCTCCCATGCGAGAATCTGCCGTTCAATATGGGGCGCCAGATTATTGAGCACGTCGTGAAGCGTTCCAGACATGGTGCATCCGGCCGCTCTCACGTGGCCGCCTCCGCCAAAATAGGCTGCAATCTGGCTCACGTCCACGTATCTGCAGGATCGCATGCTCACCTTAAACTCGCTGTTCCCTGTCTCATACATAAAAATGGCGACCTCCACCCCTGCAGTCAGGCGCAGCTGGTCAATAATCCCGTCCAGATCCTTGTTCGTCACCCCGTAGAACTCCATCTCTTTCTTCGTCACAGAGCTGAAAATGCACCTGCCGTCCATGAACAGAACGCTCTCTAACAGGGCGCGGCCTAAAACCTGATTTTGCACATAGGTTTTCCGGTAAAAGCTGCCGTCGATGATCTCTGTGGTGTCGATTCCTTTGTCCATCAGCTTTCCCGCGATTTCCATGGTTCTTCCCGAGGTGCAGCTGAATTTGAAAACGCCTGTATCATGGACAATTCCTGTATAGAAGCACTCGGCTGCCGCCAGATCGATCTTCTCCATGTCAAGCAGGGTGCATACCACCTCGCTGGCTGAGCTGGCATCCGGCTCTACGCAGTTTTCCTCTGCGAATCCACGGTTTGTCACATGATGATCTACACAGAACGTGTGCTTTGCCGTATCAAAGTAAGGCCGGAACGCTCCCAGCCGCTCCGCGTCGCTGCTGTCGCAGGTTATGCACAGATCATAGCGTTTTCCCTCCTCATATTCACAATGAATGCGGTCAAACTGCTTTAAATAGGAAAATTTCCAGTCTGGATGATCCAGATAAACATCTGCCTTCAGCTCAGGATAATTGGCTGTAAGATAATTATAAAGTCCGAGAGTGGAGCCTACGCAGTCTCCGTCCGGATGGACGTGTCCCAGAATCACGGCTGTCTTCGCCAGATTCAGCCTGCTTTCCAATAACTGGTTCATATTCATCATCCCTTCTCATTTAAGAACGCTCTGCAGTCTCTGTTTTCGAGAACAGGAGACGGAGAAGCCCTAAAGCTGCTCCTCTGTCTCCTGCTCTGTATCTTCATCTGTGTCCAGATCCTTTGTCACCTCATTGATCAGGTGAGTCATGTGGACGCCGTACTCAATGGACTGATCCAGCACAAAGGCAATTTCCGGCGTATTGCGCAGATTGATTCTGTTTGCCAGCTGTCTGCGGACAAATCCCTCCGCGCTCTTTAATCCCTTGATGGTGTCCTTTCCTGCCTCCTCGCTTCCGAGAACGCTGATATAAGCTTTGCAGTATTTTAAGTCAGGAGTCACCTCCACCGATACGACGGTGGTCATGGGATGGATTCTGGGATCCTTGATCTCTCTGCTGATAATGCTGCTCAGCTCTCTCTGAACCTCACTGTTAATTCTTGTATTCTTAATGCTGTTTTTACGCATATTGCCTCGCTTTCCAGCGGCCTCCCGCAAAGGCGGGGTTCCCTATCTGGGAACCTCCACCATTGCGTAAGCCTCAATCATATCATCTTCCTGGAGATCGTTGAACTTCTCAAATACAAGGCCGCACTCGTAACCTGACGCAACTTCCTTCACATCGTCCTTAAATCTCTTTAAGGAAGCCAGATTTCCGTCGAAAATCTGCTCGCCGTCACGGGTAATTCTGGCCTTGCAGCCTCTCTGGAACTTGCCGTCCAGAACGTAGGATCCTGCGATCGTTCCCACTCCGGAAGCCTTGAAGGTCTGGCGCACTACTGCGTGGCCGATTACCTGCTCCTCGAAGATCGGGTCTAACATGCCCTTCATGGCTGCCTCCACATCCTCGATAGCCTGGTAAATGACGCGGTACAGTCTCACGTCTACCTTCTCGCGCTCGGAGATGGATTTGGCCGTAGCGTCAGGACGCACGTTGAAACCAATGATAATCGCGTTGGAAGCCGCCGCCAGGTTTACGTCGGACTCGTTGATGGCTCCTACGCCGCCGTGGATTACCTTTACCATAACCTCCTCGTTGGAGAGCTTGGTCAGGCTCTGCTTTACAGCCTCCACGGAACCCTGAACGTCCGCCTTGATAATCAGCGGAAGCTCCTTCACGTTTCCTGCCTTGATCTGTGAGAACAGATCGTCCAGGGACAGTTTTGCCTTGGTGTCCTCAATTAATTTATTCTTGCCCTCAGAGATAAATGTCTCTGCAAAGCTTCTGGCCTCTTTCTCGTTCTCGGTGGCCACAAATACCTCGCCGGCGTTTGGAACGTCGTTCAGTCCCAGGATCTCTACCGGAGTGGACGGGCCTGCCTCTTTCACGCGGCGTCCCTTGTCGTCCATCATGGCGCGGACCTTGCCGTAGCAGGAACCGCAGGCAACCGGATCTCCCACGTGAAGCGTTCCTTTCTGAACCAGAACGGTAGCCACCGGGCCTTTGCCCTTGTCAAGCTCTGCCTCGATGATAAGACCTCTCGCACGGCGGTTCGGATTGGCCTTTAACTCCTTCACCTCTGATGTTAAGAGAATCATCTCCAGAAGCTCCTCGATTCCCTCGCCGGTGTGTGCGGATACAGGCACAAATACTGTGCTTCCGCCCCAGTCCTCAGCTACCAGTTCATACTCGATTAACTCCTGTTTTACCTTCTCTACGTTGGCGCTTGGCTTATCGATCTTATTGACAGCAACAATAATCTCAACTCCGGCTGCCTTGGCGTGGTTAATCGCCTCTACGGTCTGAGGCATAACTCCGTCGTCTGCAGCTACAACCAGGATAGCGATATCTGTGGACTTGGCTCCTCTCATACGCATGGCTGTAAATGCCTCGTGTCCAGGTGTGTCTAAAAAGGTGATTTTCTGGCCGTTTTTCTCAACCACATAAGCACCGATGTGCTGTGTGATTCCGCCGGCCTCCTTGGCTGTCACATGAGTCTGGCGGATAGCGTCCAGAAGGGAGGTCTTACCGTGGTCAACGTGTCCCATAACACATACAACCGGCGGACGCTCTGTCATATCCTTCTCGTCCTCCTCGTCCTCCCGGAGCAGCTCCTCGATCACATCGATCTTCTCCTCCTTCTCGCAGAGAATATCGAACTCCATAGCGATCTCCTCAGCCTTATCGTAATCCACCTCCTGGTTGATGGTAACGACTGTTCCCTGAAGGAACAGCTTCTTCACGATAACAGACGGCTGCATTTTCATCTTCTCTGCCAGCTCTTTGATGGTGATTGTCTCAGGAAGCACAATGGTCTTAACCTGCTCTGCCTTCGGCTCTTCCTTCTTCTGCGGCATAATGAAGGCGCCCTTTCCAGGCTTTCCTCCTCTGCCGGATTTGGAGCGCATCTCCTCCTCGCGGTCTGGTCTGCTGTACTTATCGTTCTTGTAATCGTTCTTATAGTTGTTCTTATTCTGCTTTGTATTCTGCGGCTTCTGAACAACTGGGCCGTCAAAGGATGGCTTGGAAGATCCGCTTCTGCCTCTCTGACCATCTCTGTTTCCATAACCACGGCTCTGACCATCTCTGCTTCCCTGGCCGTCTCTTCCATAGCCGCGGTTCTGGCCGTCTCTGCTTCCCTGGCCGTCTCTTCCGTAGCCGCGGTTCTGGCCGTCTCTATTTCCCTGGCCGTCTCTTCCATAGCCGCGGTTCTGACCGTCTCTATTTCCCTGGCTGTCTCTTCCGTAGCCGCGGTTCTGGCCATCTCTATTTCCCTGGCCGTCTCGGTTTCCCTGGCTGGACGCGCCCTGGCCCTGGCGTCCTGTTCTCTGTCCGCCTGCCTTGCTTCCGGTTCCCTTTGCCGTGCTGTTCTGCGGACGGTATACAGCCGTAATCCTCTTCTTCGGCGGCTCGGCTGTTCCGTTTCCGTCTGCTTCTGTTCTTACTGGTTCTCTCTTAATCTCTTCCACTCTCGCTGCTTCCGCCTTTCCTGTTCTTTCCTTTTGTACCTGTTCCCTCTGCGCAGGGCGCTCTGAAAAGCACCTCTTAACGGCATCAATCTGATCGCTGTTTATGTTCGAAGAATGGCTCTTCACATCATATCCCTGCTTTTTCAGCAGATCCAGAACTTCCTTATTTGTCTTCCCAAGTTCTCTTGACAGTTCGTTAACTCTCATTTACACCGCCTCCATTCTGATTCAACTGTTTCACGAGTGCTTTCGCCAAACCGCTGTCCAGTACGGCAGCAGATGCGCGCATCTCTCTGCCCATGGAGTGGCCCAGTTCTTCTTTCGTACCGAAAAAATAAAGGGGGACCTTATAGTAAGTACACATATTGGTAAACATTTTTTTCGTATTGACAGAGGCCTCCTCTGATACCAGGACCAGAAAAGCCCGGCCCTCTTTCACAGCCTTCTCTGTCATAAATTCTCCGCTGGCCGTCTTGCCTGCCTTGGTTGCAATTCCCAAGAGGTTCAGCGCCTTTTTACTGCTGTCCAATCTGCCCCATCTCCTTTTCCAATGCCTCGTACACTTCCTTTGGAATCGCCATCTTCAAGGAGCGTTCCAGGCCTTTGCTCTTTACAGCTTTTTTGAAACATTCCATAGAAGGGCAGATATAGGCGCCGCGGCCATTTTTCCTTCCCGTGGCGTCAATGACAATCTCATCCTCCGTGGTTTTAAGCACCCGGATCATTTCCTTCTTGCTCTTCATTTCACCGCATCCGATGCACTGTCTTAAGGGGCTCTTCTTCATTCCCAATTCTTCTCACTTCCCAATCTGGCTGTTCTTTCCTCTGATATCCGCTTCAAAAAACCTTTAGTTTTCCTCTTCTGTCTCAGATTCTGCAGAAAAATCAGAGGATAATTCCTCATAATCGGAGAAATCGTCGGCTTCCACGCCCTCTGGCAGTCCTTCCTCAAAGCCCTGCTCGTATCCAATCTCCATCTCGTCGAAGAGACCGGACTCTCTGGCCTGTGTCTCGCTCTTAATATCGATCTTAAAGCCGGTCAGTCTGGCTGCCAGTCTGGCATTCTGGCCTTCCTTTCCGATGGCTAAGGAAAGCTGGTAATCCGGCACGATAACCTGCGCCTCTCTGGCCTCCTCGTCTGCTGCGACGAAGATAACCTTAGCCGGGCTTAAAGCGTTCTCAATCAAGAGGGCCGGATTCTCGTCCCAGTTGATAATGTCGATCTTCTCGCCGTTTAACTCGCTGACAACGGAATTAACTCTGGCTCCGTTTAATCCTACGCATGCGCCGACTGGATCTACGTTCGGATCGTTGGAGGCAACGGCCAGCTTGGTTCTGGAGCCTGCCTCGCGGGCAATGGCCTTGATCTCCACAGTTCCGTCCTTCACCTCGGCAACCTCAGACTCAAACAGGCGCTTTACCAGATCCGGATGAGTTCTGGAAACGGTGATTCTCGGTCCCTTCTTAGTGTTCTTCACTTCCAGGATGTAGAGCTTAATGTGCTCAGTAGGCTTGAATTCCTCGCCCTTTACCTGCTCGCTCTCCTTGAGAACCGCGTCAATCTTGCCCAGGTCGATGTAGACGTCATGACCCACATAGCGCTGAACAATTCCCGTTACTACGTCCTTTTCCTTGCAGTACCACTGATCGAACAGAGCCGTGCGCTCCTCCTCGCGGATCTTCTGGAGAATTACGTTTTTCGCGTTCTGTGTAGCGATACGGCCGAACTCCTTAGAGTTAATGTTCACCCGGATCACATCGCCGTATACGTGTCTCGGATCTAAAAGCTTCGCCTCCGCAAGGCTTACCTGTGTCAGCGGATCCTCTACCGCCTCCACAACCTCCTTCTCGGCGTAAACAGCGAAGTCGCACTTTTCTCTGTCAATATATACCTTAATATTGTCCGCTCTGCCAAAATGATTCTTGCAGGCAGTGAGGAGAGAATTCTCAATGGCCTCAAAAAGCACTTCCTTGCTGATATTATTTTCTTTTTCGAGCACGTTTAACGCTTCGAACAACTCTTTACTCATTTTCTTTTTTTATCCTCCTGTCGTTTAAAAATCAAAGGCCAGACGTATTAACGCGATATCTGACTTGGCAAGCGCCAGGTCGTTTCCATCTTCCATGGAAAGCGTCACTGTATCTGCATCGTATGCTTTCAGGGTTCCTGTAAATTCCTTCTGTTTGTTGATTGGGCGGTAAAGCCTCACTTCTACATCCTTTCCCAGGCTGCGGGCAAAGTCCTTTTCCTTCTTTAAGGGACGCCCCAGTCCCGGTGAGCTGACCTCCAGAATATAGCTGTCCTCGATGAAGTCCTTCTGGTCAAGCCAGTCTCCCAGCTCGCGGCTTACCACCTCGCAGTCGTCCACCGTGATTCCGCCTTCCTTATCAATGTAGGCTCTCAGGTACCAGATTCCGGCTTCGCGGACATATTCCACGTCCACCAGCTCAAACTGATTCTTTTCCAGCAGCGGAAGCAGCCATGCCTCTACCTTTGACTCGTATTCTTCTCTTCTCGCCATCGTAACACCGCCTTTCTGCATATCCATCGACTGACTGAAATGCGTTCCTATCCTTTAGAGTCTGCTCAGGCAGACTCCTGCGCCGACGCGCAGCTGCTTCAGCAGCTCTTTTCCTCTGCGCGGAGTGCGCATCCTGCAAAGCTTTCATCGTATGGGAACGCACGTAAGTAAGTTCCTATACTTTAGAGTCTGCTCAGGCAGACTCCTGCGCCGACGCACAGCTGCTTCAGCAGCTCTTTTCCTCTGCGCGGAGTGCGCATCCTGCAAAGCTTTCATCGTATGGGAACGCACGTAAGTAAGTTCCTATAC